>Ga0182741_1000792_pt1 | contig 44690 bp, 52 predicted proteins | sample eDN5th37CBELigOP_FD_128874 | JGI IMG/M metagenome (GOLD analysis project Ga0182741, IMG submission 128874) | Enriched Organic Plus compost microbial communities from Emeryville, California, USA - eDNA 5th pass 37_C BE-Lig OP (version 2) (version 2) ... | reverse complement strand
TCGCCGCTTGCCGCGCAGCGTTTTCTTGCTATTCTAGGCTGTTTACGGCGGAGTAGCTCAGCCGGTTAGAGCAGCGGAATCATAATCCGCGTGTCGGGGGTTCGAGTCCCTCCTCCGCTACTTGGCGATCTGGTGCATACGGGTGGTCGTTCGCCGCGTAAGTACCTGCTTGCAAAAGACGTTCTGACCAGGAGGGAGCGCCCAGTGGTCGAAGACGTTGACTGGATGGACCGATTCTACGCTTGGTGCGGGTTCCGTACCGAAGATCGGCGCGCTCTCAGAGCAGGGGTAGTCAGCCCCAGCCGCGTCGCGGCTCGTTATGGGACCAGCTGGCAGGAGCTGGTCAACCTCTACGTCGAGCAGATCACCGCCGCCATTGAACAGGCGGTGGGCCTCAAGGCAGCCGGTCTGACGGTGACTTGGAGAGCCGGCACTGTGCATTGTGATGCGAGCGATCGGGGCGGTCGCGCTAACGGTAGCCCAGCTAGAGAAAGAGGTAGATGCGATGTCTCGGATGGGCGAGTAGGTGGACGTTTGTACTTGAATGACCGTAATTCATCGTTTACGTTGTGGGGATGATCGCGATGGCTCATAAGAACATCGATTACTTCCGGGCCAACCTCGGACGGATGTGTGCCGGCTACGGCAACGTGAGCCGTACCGCCAAGGCTGCGGGCATCACCCGGGAATACCTTTCCACGGTAATTCACGGCGATGCCATCCCTTCGCTCGAAGTTGCCTGCCAGATTGCCGACGCCCTGCAGGTGCCGCTCGAAGAACTTTTCCGACGACCGGCTCCGACCCGCGAGCCCGCGGAAGTTTCGTGATCGATAGATCACGATTGGGTATTGACAGACCGTAATCTGTGGGTTTACGATTCACGCCGCAGCAATGAGCTGTGGCGTCTCTTGGTGACTCTTTTCACCATCCGCAGAGGCGCCGGATTCATGGATTCGCCGGCTGCCTCTTTCTGCGATCAGCTCTGATCAATCGAGCGTGGCAGCCGGCTCGGCCGACGGATAGTTGCCGTGCGAATCGTTACCGGCGGGATTATAGCTCTGACCATTTTGCACTTTTGTGCAATTGGTTCGTGTGCGAGGCGGTTGGCCGCACAGTCCCCGCCGTGGGAACAAGATCGTCACATCAGCAACTTACGCGGGGCAAGAAGCCCAGAGACCACGGACGGCGAAGAGAGGCACTGCCGGCCAGGTAACGGACTCGGGAGCACGCGCCGGCGGCCTTTGGAGGTCCGATATGGGTGCGATCGTGCGCCGGTCACCATTCCGGGTGTTCAACCCGGTCCGTATCGAATCCCACGCGTCGACCGAGACCGTCAGCGAACTATTCACGTCGGTTGTCCTGCCGCAAATGGAGGAGCTCAAACGGGCTCGATCAACGGTGGGAGACTGCCGCTGTCATGTGCGACGTTGGGGCGAGTTCTGGCTCTCCGACGGCAGCACGCGGATCAACCATCCGCGTGCTCCCGGGGAGGAGCCGCCAGCGGGGGAGTTGGTCCGAGAGGATCTGCAAAGCTTCCGGCGTTGGCTGGCGAAGAAGTTTCCAGCGCTGAGCAACCGGACGCTCAACAAGCAAGTGCAAACGATTCAGAGCATCGTGTCTGCTGCAGCCGAGGCCGAAAGGATTTCGACCACCGTGAGTATCAAGCCGTTACCCCACACGAAGGCCGCGTCGAAGCTCTATCTGACGATCGAGCAAGTCGACGCGATCTACCGCGCGGCGGACGTTGCGGAGTGGCCGCAGCATTGGTCCGGCTCCCTCAAGCCGGCCGATTTCTGGCGGACCTGCTTCGTGTTCTGGTTCAATTACGGGATGCGGACGCAGGAGCTCTACTGCTACGAGCGGGATCACACGCCGCTGACAGTGGGCCAATTCCTGTTTCAGGTCGAGTCGCCGGCCGAGGACGGCACGGCGACCAATGGCCACGGCTGGTTCTACTACACGCCGCAGAAGCAAAAGCGGTTCAAGGACAAGCCGCTCGTCCTGCCGCTCAACGCGGTCGTGCGAGCGCATGTCGAGGCGGTGCTGCGCAGCCGCTCCACGCACCGGCACGAGCCGCTCTTGCCGGCGCCGCGGTGCAACCGGTCCTTCTACGAGGCGTGGAATGCGATCCTCAAAGCGGCAGGGGTGCGCCCGAAGCCGAAGCTCGACGGCACCGAACGGGAGTTCGAGATCCGGCACTTGCGAAAGACGGCGATCACCTATCTCAACAAGCATCGCCGCGGCATTGCTCCCTACATCGTGGGCCATGCGGATCGGGAGGACACCGTGTCGGAAGTCAGCGATGTGCACTACGACAATCCGGAACTCGCGGTCGTCGAGGCCCTGAACTCCTTCCCGCAGCCGCCGTCCTTCTTGGACGTCTTTCGCAAGGATCAGCAGCTCACGCTGTTCTAGCGTGCGCGATTCTCGCACCGCGATATGTCGGTGTGCCGGGACGGGGCGCGTCCGTTTTGGGGTCGGCGCGCTCCGCCCGGCGTTCTTTGCTCCCTGTTTCCGGGGAAACGTCTCTCGCTCAACGCCCGGCCGGGGTCATGCCCGGCGCCGTCGTGGCGGGGCCTTGCGCCGCAGGTTCGCTCTTCGGGCTCATAACCCGCGGGGGCCGTTTGAGTCGGCCGGCGCTTGCCCGTCGTTCATTCGTCTCAGGAGGAATCGGCCATGAAGTCCGCGGTGACGATCGGCATCGAGTGGTTTCGCTTCAGCAAGCTCCAACTCGATCTGCCGCAGATGATGGAGATCGAGCAGCTCTGTTACGGCCAGCGGGCCTGGACGCTGCAAACGATGGAGCAGGTCCTGTACGAGCCCAGAACGCAAGTCCGCGTCGCAGTCGATCCCTCGTTTCGGATGGCCGGTTATCTCATCGTGCGGCCGGGCGAGAGTCGGGGTCCGTACGGGCCGACGTTTCGCTGGCTGGAGATCGCCAACCTGGCGGTCCATCCGAGCTGCTGGAAACAGGGGGTCGCCCGCGCGCTGGTCGCCGATCGGATGAAGTGGGCGGTATCGCGGGGACTCGACGCGGTGGCCGCGAACGTCCTGTCGGTCAATCCCGCGTGCGACTTTTTCCGCAAGGTCGGCTTCCGCGCTCAGCGCGTGCTGCGCGACCGGTATTCGATCGGCGTCATCCGCTTTGTGGTGCGGCTCACCGATCGGCCGCTCCAACTCGACTGACGGACAGCTTTTCCCCGGCCCAACACACCCATTTGTCTGATTTCGTAACGGCTCCGTCGCGCGTCGCGGCGGAGTTGGGCCGGGGTTTTTCGTATTCGCCCTTGGATGGGTCGAGGGCGATCCGCGGTGCAGGTGTCGCACGGCGGGGCGGTCCCGCCGACGCCGCGGGCCAGGATGGCATGGCCTCGCGCAGCGCCAGAGTACTCGGCTGGGCCGCTGCGCGAGGCTCTTTGTTTTATATGCCGAAAGGAGTCCGCATGGCCATGTTTTTCCGGGTCGCCGCCAGTTGCGGCGGCAGGACGTTCGTTCTCAGCCCGCCGCTCAACTACGCGAGCGCAGCGTCGCAGCTCGCTCGGAGCCGGCCCCACTTGCTGCACTGCAAAGAGTGCCACGTGCAACTCGTCGTCGACACGCCGCGCCGTCATCTGCTGTTCGTGCTCCTGGCCGCGAGCTCGCCGGTGCCGCAGTCGGTGGCCGAGTGTTCGTGCGTGAAGTGCCTGGTCTCGCGAGAGATCAAGGCGATCTGCGACGAGCTGGCGCCCTACCTGACGCGCTACGCCGAGGCCGGCGGCGTCTGCAACAGCATTACCAGAACTACCGCCAGCTAATGGGCAAGCCGGTCGGCGTGGAGGACGTCCATCATGCCTAGCGCCACGATGCCGCGCAGCGCGAACGCAACCAGGAAGTACTGCGAGCCGATCAGCGCGGAGTTCAAGCCGCCGACGCTGCCGGACACGCCGCTGCCGGGGACCGAGCTGATCGCGTTCCAGCTCCGCCCGGCGCGCAAGGAGGTCGTGACGCTGAAGCGCACGCCCGGACTCGACGACCACGCATCGGCGCACAGCTCGCCTCGCAGCTACTCGATGTTTGAACGTTGGCTGAAAACCTACCCGGTGAGCGTGTGGGTGGCGCTGGTCACCCACTACACCGGACTGACTTTGGGGTCGGACGAGGAGGAGGCCTCGGCCTGGCTGCTTTGCGATCGTCGCAGCGACCAATGGTGGCTCGTCGACGACCAGACGGCCGTGGCCGCAGTGAGCCGGCAGCGGACGCCTGGCTCGGCTGGTGTCTGACCTTGGGCTGCCGGTGGCGCGCGATTGTGGGGGGCCGGAGAGCCCAGCAACGCCGCCACCGCCGCCCAACCTTTCCCGGGACAACCTATATGAGCAGCTCGATGGCGAAAACTCACGGTCCGCACGGCCCGCTGATCTTCGGCATTCTTCGGCGCATGGACGCCCAACGGGACATGTCGGAGGTGCTGGCGATCGAGAGCGACAGCTTCGAGTTCCCTTGGTCCGAGGAAGACTTTCGCCGATGCCTGGATCAGCGAAACGTCGGGGCGCTGGTCTTGGAACAAGGCGACCGCGTCGTCGGCTACATGATCTTCGACGAGCGTTGCAAGCGGCTGCACCTGCTCAACCTGGCCGTGCATGCCGATCGGCGCCGCCGCGGCGTCGCGGGGTCGTTGATTTCCGTGCTTGCCGCTCACGTTCGCAGTGGCATGCGGAAGGGCATTCTGGCCGAGGTGCGCGAGACCAACCTCGGCGCCCAGTTGTTCTTCAAGTCGCTCGGCTTTCGCGCGGTGTCGGTCCTGAAGGATTTTTACGACGACACCGACGAGGACGCCTACCTGTTCCAGTACCCGGTGGAAGGCGAGGTGCGGCCATGAGGCTCTTTCGGCTCGACGCGCTGCACGATACCGAGGACGCTCCCGCCGGCGAGTTCACCTCGCTGTTCGCGGGAGAGCGTGAGACGCAACTCGTAGCGGCCAGTCTCTGTGCCAGGGGCTGGGTTTGCGATTGGTACCCGGTCGAGGCGCCGGTCGAGCATGTCACGCCAGACCACCGCGACCGCGCCCTCTCGTGGCTGTTCTCCTGGCCGTTGCCGAACCTGCCGCTCGAAGAGCTGCTGCGGATCGTCGGAATTCCTCTTCCGCCGCCGGAAGCACAACGGGGTCGCTGCCCCGTCGAGGGATGTGCCAATACGCGGTCGGAGCGCGCCCTCATGTGCGACCGCTGCTGGCAGACGGTCCCGAAGGCGATGCAGCAGACGCTCTTGAACCTCGCCAACGATCAGCCAGGCGGCGTGGCCTTTCGCGTCGCGCTGCGCGCGGCCCTGCAACGAGCAGCGGAGCAGATCGCCAGGTGTTGATACCGACGCGGCCGCGGACGTGGCCCCAGTTGAAATACGCACGATGCACACACGACGACAATCCAAACCCCAAGACGCGCAGCAGACGCTCGACTTTACGTCGCGGATGAACGAGATCATCGCGGCGTGCCGTTCGCTGGAGCGCGTCGAGTGCGGCCTCGGCCCGGAGCGGATGGCCGGCGTGATCGAGCTGCTCGTCCGGATCGCCCTGATGGCGAAGGATTCGGGCGGGCTCGTCAGCTTCGCGCGGGTTTCGACGCTCGCCGCGAGGCTCGCCGATCGAAAGCCGGTCTCCGAGCGGACGATCCGCCGCTGGCGCCGCGACGCCCAGGCCCTCGGGGTGCTGGAAGTACTTGAGCGGTCGCACCAGTACGGCGGTCATCACACGAACCGCTGGGCGATCCAGCTTGTCCGCATTCGAGAGCTGCTGAGGGCCGGCGTTGGGCCGGACGTGGGGCGGACGCGGGGCGGACATGATGTCCGCCCCGGGGCGGACACGGTGTCCGCCCTTACGGTAGTACGAACTTGTATTACGAACCAAGAACAAGAACCGGTTCCGGTACCGGAAGGACCGGACACCGAAACCGAGGACGGGAAGACGTCTGGCGGATCCTGGAACGACTACCACGCCAGTGGCTCGCCAGGACCAGACGCGAAGAGGAGGTCCGAGCGGGGAGCGGTGAACTCCCCGCCGGACCAGGCGTCCGAGCGCGAGGCGGCACTTCTCGCGCAGCATCCCTTGCTGCGAGAGGCCCGCACTCGACGCATCGAGCCGTTGCCGCGCGGTCGCCTCTGCGACGGTAACGCGTTCGCTCCGTTGGAACTTGGCGATCTCCGCACGCCGTGGCGGATGGTCCTGTGGTTCCGCTGCCAGCTCAGCTTACAGGATCCGCTGCTGGCTGGCACAGAGGCGCACCTGCTCTTGCTCCTGGCCGCGGCTTGGCACTCGGTAACGTGCCCGGAAAGCGACGTGCGGCGGTCGAGAGCGGCTCTGTTCGCCTACACGGTGTCCCGCCGGCGGTGGAACGCCGTGGTGATGCGCTGCTTGCCCAATGCCCGCGCCCAGCTCGACGAGCTGCTGCGCTATCTGCCCGAGGCGTACACAGCTCGCGATTCGCTCGGACCCAAGCGCGTCGAGCTGTCAGCACAGGAGGTTTTGCACTGATGTCGCCGCACCCCAAGCGAACACTCGATCTGCTCGAATCGCTCTCGTCGCGAGGGCTCAAGACGCGCACGGAGATCGCCGCGCACGTGGCCCGCCTGGAAGCGGAGCTGGCCGGCTGCCGGCAGATTCTACTGGCCCTCGACCGCATGAGGGAAACTGCCGGCCGCAAACGCCGCGTCTGCCCCGCCAGGCCGGCTGCGCCGCCGAGGCCGCGCGGGCCGCGGCGATCGAAGCCGACGGAAAAGGCCAGGCCCGTCAGCGAACCGGCGCCGGCCGCTGCGCCGACGCCTCGCCGCCGCGGCCGACCGAGCAAGAAGAAGCCGCCGGCCGATTCGGAATCGCACGCGCCGCGTGCCGAGGAGCAAGCCGGAGACCTCGCCAGCCGGTCGACCGAGCCGGCGATTGAGCCGGCTTCGAACGCGCGGACGCCCATGCAGACGATCCGCATCGGCCGTGGCAGCGCCGGCCGGCAGCTTGCCGACGTGTGCGTTGGCGACGTGATCGTCTACCGGAACAGCGAGGGGACCGAGTGCCGCGGCGCGATTACGGGGCTCGGACTTCGACTGCGAGTGCGGGCATATTCGCGCGACGGCTCGGCCGTCGAGTGCAGCGTTTGTCCGAACACGGCCGTGATCGCGATCTGCGGCCGCGAGGTCGCAGCCGCGCCGCTGCCGGAAGTGCAACCGACGCTGCGAGCGACGCCGCCCAGGCGTCCCGCGCCCAGCCATCGGACCGCGCCGCGGTCGCTTCGCCGGCGAGCCGAGAACGAGCCGCGGGCCGATCTGACCGGTTGCAGTCAGTTGCCCGACGACGTCGTCGCCTCGCTGCGTGGGAAGGGAGTACTTACCGACGAGCAGGAGGCCCTTGCGGCCGTGGCCATGGAACGAGCGAAGGAAGACATACACAAGGCGCGCGCCGCCTCGTTGGGCGGACAGTACGTCGGCGAGGACGAGGAGATCGCCGGCAAAACGGCGAAGCAAATCGGCCTCGATCTGGTCTGGCGGCGGTACAAGGCGGATCCGTCGAAGGAGCTCTACCGCAATCTTCTGGTCGAGCATTACTGTCCGCTCGTGAGGTACCACGCCGAGAAGATCTGGCGCAAGCTGCCGCAGACTGTCGAGCTCGATGACTTGATCTCGGCCGGCGTGCTCGGCCTGGTCGACGCGATCACGGGTTTCGACCTGTCGCGCGGCCTGAAGTTCGAAACCTACTGCGTCCCCCGCATCCGTGGTCAGATCCTCGACGAGCTCCGCGAGACCGATTGGGTGCCGCGGCTAATTCGAGCGAAGGCGACGAAGCTGGCCGCGGCGGTGAGGCGACTCAGCATCCAGCTCGGCCGCGCGCCGTCGGTCGCGGAACTAGCCGCCGAACTCGCAGTCTCCGAAGTGGAGGTCGAGCAACTGATCGCGGAGACGAGCGTCGCCTCGCTCTTCAGCCTCAGTCACAAGGTGGCCGAAACCGACAGCGGCAAGGATCGACAGCAGGCGGATTTCCTGACGGACGCCAAAACGCCGGCCCCTGCGCTACGGATGGAGAAGCTCGACGCGATGCGCGCGATCATGAAGGGGCTCCGTCGCAACGAGCGGCTGCTCATCATCCTCTACTACTACGAGGGGCTGACGATGAAGGAGATCGGCCAGACGCTCGATCTGAGCGAAAGCCGCGTCAGCCAGCTGCACTCCGAACTGCTCGCTCGGCTCCGTAAGCAGCGCGACCCCGCCACCTTGGAGGTCGCCTGATGGACGCCGATCTACTGACCCGCCCGCCGGTCCGCGTGAAGCTGCTTGTGGGCATTCGCCGCTACGACAACCTGCTGCACGGCCTCTTCGCCGGCCGCGAGCTGCATGTGTCGCGCGTCGAGCCGGACGGCCTCGGGATCGGCGTGCTGACCGACACCGGCAAATACGTTTCGCTCCATCCGAGCGAGTTCATCGTTACGCTGTTCGCTCCCCAATCGTAAGGAGGGTCGCATGACCGTCACCGCCACGAAGACGTCGAAGCAGGGCAAGATCAAGAGCGCGGGCCAGGCGAAGCAACTGGTCGCCGGCCCGGACCGGCCCCCCGCCGCGACCAGCGCGTCGACCCCCATGGGGATCGCGGCGATGGATCCCGACGCGATCGACGAACCGTATGCCAAGCAACTCGCCGCACTAAGCAAGCCGGCGGCTGCCGCGGGTGGTACGCCTGGCGACGAGATGCCGGCAAGTGTACCGGCTGCCGGTCCGCAGGCCGCAAGAGTGCTGAAGCGCGGAGTGCAGATCGAGATCGCCCAGATCGACCGCCACCCCATCAACCGCCATCCGGCCGAGAGCGACGTCCATGCGCGGGCCGAGAGTCTTTTGGCGGACGGCCAGCTCGACGATTGCGAGATCCGGCAGTTGCCGACCGGGCGGTATCAGATGATTTCCGGGGAAACGCGACTGCTCGCCGCCGCCAAGATCGGCTGGACGCAGCTGCGCTGCACGGTGATCGAGTGCGACGACGCGGAAGCCGCCCGCCGCGTGGCCCTGCACAATGCCCAGCGCAAGGACCTAAATCCGATCGAGAAGGCGCAGCTGATCGAGCGGCTCTGCGACGATCACGGCTTCACGCGCGAACAGGCCGCGAAGGACGTCGGCCTGTCGACCGGCGCCGCCGCGAGCAACCTCGTCCGGCTGCTCAAGCTGCCGGACGTCTGGCAGCAGCGCGTCGCGGCCGGCGAACTGCCGGAATCGTTCGCCCGCCTGCTCGTGCCCGTCTGTCATGTGCCGGTGGTGATGGACGCACTCGACCAATCCTTCACAAGCGAGGATCCCTGGGAGCGCGAGCATTGGGCGACGCGGGAGGCCCTCGAAGAGGCGATCGACGACACGGTGGTACGCGAAACGCGCGACGTGCGAGGATCCGAAAGTTTCATCCGTGGCCGCTGGCGCAAGGTGGCCATCGACAAGAAGACGCTGGAGGCCAACCGCGAGGCCCTGCAGATTGTCACTCTCCCGCTCCCTTCGCTGGCACGGAGCGACAAGCGGGAGGAGGTGGAGGTCGCGACGAACATTGACCTTTACGACCAGCTCTGGAAGGCGGCCCTGGCCGCCGCGGAGAAGAAGGGGGCGGAGAAAGAGACCGAGCGGTCCGCGGCTGAATCCTCCAGCCGGGACCTATCGCCCGAGGAGAAGGCCAAGCGGGCCAGGCAGCAGCGCGAGCAGCTCGAGCTGCGGATCAAGAGTTGGCGGCACGCATGGCTGGCCAGCATCGTCGCGCCGAAGCTGACGCGCGAGGACATCATGCGGCTGCTCGCGTGGTGCATCCTTCGCGTCCGCGAGTATCCCGTCGCCAACTACGGCCACTGGGAACGCCAGCTCATGGAGGAGATTTACGCCGCCGGCGGAAAGGCGAACTACCAGGAGGCCGCGGGGCATTGGCGGGCGATCGCGGAGGCCGGCCGCGCCCCAAACAAGAAAACGCTGGACGAGGCGCTCGGCGATTTTTGCTCGGCGATCCTGCTGCAGCCGGACCGCGACCGCAAGACGCCCTTCATCCCGTACGAGGTCGTGATCGATCTGGCGGGACGGTACGGCGTCGACCTCGACGCAGAGTGGCTCGCGCTCCAGCGGCCGGCGCCGAGCCCGCTGCTCGAGCAGTTCTTCGCGATCTTCAGCGCCGACCAGTTGCAGGACCTGGCGAAGGAGCTCGGCGTCAATCTCCTCGGCCGCAAGAATCGAGCGGCGATGGCCGCGGCGTTCGTGTCCCCGCAAAAGTTGCTGCAGCTCCCCAAGTGCCTCCGGCTGCCGGAAGGCCAGGGGAAGGGCGGGAAGAAGGGACGGTGAGCCATGAGTCCAAACATTTCCCTGGAAATGGTCCTCCCCCGTTCTGCGAGGAAATGGCTAGCGCAATCGCCAAGACCTGGTCGGAGCGGTTTGGGTGTCCGCTCGTCACTGTTACACCGCAGGAAACTACTTCATGAGCGAGTCGATCGACGCCTGGCGGATCCAGGTGCAGCATCCTGTCTCCGGTGAATGGCTGACGATGAAGCGGCGGTACCTTCAGCGCGCCGGCGCTCGGGATTGGCTCCCGTTCGTACGACAGGCATGGCACGGCGCCCCGGTTCGGACGAAGCGGGAATCGGAAATTCGACAACTGCAGGCGAGGTGTCCATGTGCAAGTACTGCGTGAACGGCCGAATGGTGATGTGCTCGGCCTGCGGCCGCGACATCTGCATGGACGTCGCGACCGGCGACGAGTTCACGCGCCCGGCCTACGTGACGGCGGGCGGGGATCTGTACTGCGACGAGTGCGGTGCGCAAGTCGACATCGGCGTCGGGCCGGCAGTCGATTGCAATCCCGAGCTGATCGACGCCGGCGAGGACCTCGTCGAGGGCTTTGGCGAGTACATCGACCTCGACGTTTACCGAACCAACAACCCCGACAATCCGGAGACCGAGCAGCCATGAAGCCGACGCCCGTCGAACAAGCGAATCGGATGCGCATCTCCTGCGACGTGCTGAAGTGTTTTGCAGCGAACACCTGGCTCACCTTTCAACAAGGCTACGTGACCGTCAACTGGCGAGACTCGCGAGGCTTGTTCGAGCGTCGGTGGATGACGCGCGGCCAGGATTTCTATCCGGTCTGGCATCGCAGCTGGGGCCGCGGCGGCACCGCCTCAACTGCGTTGTCGCAGCTCGTGCGATGGATTCGGGGAAAGCCAGTGCTCCCGCTTGCCACCTGGCGTGTCTGGATGGGCGAAGGATATCGGCTCGGCGGCGATCGTGGCGACGAGGCACTGCGGCTCCTCGAGGACGCCGAATGGCCGGCAACTGTCAACTGTGTACTTTGCAACGGCGAGCTGACCGGCAGCCTCGCTTGGTGGAGTCTGCGAAAGGTGACCGGACCGTGCTGCAGTCTACGCAACGGTTGCCGACAGCAACGGCCGTCGGTTGCATCTGCGCGACTACTTCGAAGGGGCGATGCGGACCTGAGCTGAATATCGATGTTCATTTTGCGGGAGGCGCGCCTTGGCGAAGCGGAAAAGGACAATCGGGGACGCGGTCAATCATCCGGCTCATTACAACGCCGGTGCGATCGAGGTGATTGACGCCATCGAAGACTGGGGGCTCGGCTTTCACGACGGGAACGTCGTCAAATACGTCGCTCGCCACCGGCACAAGAACGGCGTCGAAGATCTGCGAAAGGCCCGCTGGTACCTCGATCGGTTGATCAAGCGGATGGAGGCCCAACACCGGAAAGCGTGACGGTCTCAAAAACGGCCGTTTTATGACTGGACGGGCCAGTCTTATAACCCAAACGGCCAGATTCATTAGCACGGAGGCACTTGCAATGCTCGTTCTCAGTCGGAAGCGTGACGAGAAGATCGTCATCGGAAACCACATCGTGATCACGGTCGTCGACGTCCGCGGCGACAAGGTGCGACTCGGCATCGAGGCCCCGACCGACGTTCCGGTCCATCGCCAGGAAGTGCAGGAGGCGATCGAAGCTGAACGCCGGCGGAAAGCGGCGGAGGAAAAAGCGGCCGACTGACAACGCAGCCCGGCAATCGCGCTTCCCGCAAGTTCCCAATTGGACGCCGATTCGCCTCGGATCGCAGAGCGACAACGGTGCTGCTTCTTTAAGTTCAGCACCTCTTGTTGCAAAGGATCCCCGGTGAAAAAGTGGAGCTCTGCAGATGGAGCGATTCAACTGATTCATGGCGATTGCATGGAGCTGCTCGCCGACGTGTCCCCGGAAACGGTTCAGGCGGTTCTCACCGACCATCCCTATGGCAGCACCGATTGCCATTGGGACAAGGTGGTCGACCTGGCGGCGTGGTGGAAGGAGATCGACCGCGTCACGCCGCCCAACGCGATCGTCGCCAGCTTCGCCGCGCAGCCGTTCGCGACCGATCTCATCAACTCCAATCGCAAGAACTTCCGCTACGAGCTGGTCTGGCACAAGGCGAAGGCCGTCGGCTTTCTGAATGCGAACCGGCAGCCGCTACGCGGTCACGAACTGATCATGGTGTTCTGCCGCCAGCCCGGCAAAAGCGTCTACAACCCGCAAAAGACGCCGGGCAAACCCTACCGCATCACCGCGAAGTCGAAGACCACGATCTACCGGCATCACAAGTTTCTGCCGACCGTAAACCACGGCGACCGCCACCCGACGAGCGTCCTGGCCCTGAACGCTCTCGGGGGCAAACGCTATCACCCGACGCAGAAACCGTTGCTGATGTGTGAATGGCTGGTGAAGAGCTACACCAACGCCGGCCACCTGGTGCTCGATCCCTTCGCCGGCAGCGCGACGTTCGCCGTGGCCTGCCATCGCACCGGTCGCCGGTTCCTCGGATTTGAGCGGGATCCGGAGATCTTTAAGGCCGCGGTCGCTCGCCTAAAAGCGGAGCTGCAGTAGCGAGCTGAAATGCCCGCAGGTATGCCTGCTGGATGCCCTCGGCAAACATCTTCCCGGCGACAAAGTTCGCGTGGAACGGATGCCGGGGGTCGGACGTCGGTAGCAGGCGGTCGATTGTCTCGATCGCCTCCGTGTCGACGTAGCCCTCGCGCATGGCCTTTCGGCGTGCTTCCAAAGCGGCATTCAGCTCAGCGGACATAGGTCGTTCTCCCGGCGCGATTGTAACGGCCTGGACGCCGCACTAGGCGGTCCGCCTCGGTGATGATCAGGCCTGTTATCAAACGCGGAATATGTCGCGCCGGTTTTTCACCGCGCGGAGGGCCTGGCCATGCTACTCGGCGAGATCGTGCACGAGACGAAGGACGAGATTCGCTTTCGCGTTCTGACGACGCTGGGGGACGCTCCGGCGTTTGCGATTCAGGGGGAGCACACGATCGAGAAAAAGCACTGCCGCGAGATCCTGCGCAAGGATCTCGGCGCCACGCCGCAGCGGCTATACGACCAAATCGGGCTGCCGCCGCAACTGCTCAGCGATCTCGGCCGTCGCTCGTTTCCGCTCGACTCGTAAGCTAGCGACGATCGCCGGCTGCAGGCCGGCAAGCGGAGAGAATCGCCGCAGGACGCTCCCGGCTTTGCTGAGGGCCGGCCCGCAGCGGGCGACCGTTTCGGGAACAAAGGCTTCCACGTTCATTTGTAAATGTTCATAATCGTTTCTGCAATCGCCGCCCAGCATAGAAAGTTGGGCGCTTACCGAGGGCACGGCCGCGGCGTCTGAAACCGCAGCGTCCTCCCGCGGTGCGCTCCCAAGCGAGACTCGTGGCGCATCTTCCCCTGCCAAGCGAGACCGCGCGCACGGTGGCGCGTCTCCGCGAGGTCGTCGAAGGATCGCAGCGCAAGCGACAACGTTCCGAGGAGGGACCGCAGCCGGCAGCGGCGCGACGCCAGGCGTCGCCGGCGAGGCGTTCCGGCCCGCGGAAGTCCCCTCGTCTCACGCCGGCCGCGGCGGAAACGGACCGCGTCCTCAAGCGGCTGCGCCAGCTCCTCACGCACCAAGGCAAGTCGTTCCGCGAAGCGGCCCGCATCATGGGGCGGCCGCGATCGACGCTCCATTCGCTCGCGGTGCGGTATCGCATCAAGCACCGGCCTCCGACCGATCTGAGTCCGAGAAAAAGTCGGACGCTCCAACGGCTCGTCCGCGAAGCGAAACTCACGGGCACTGAGATTTCCGCCAAGCTCCGCATCAACAAGTCGACGGTCACCAGAGCATTCGCCCGGCGGCTCGACGAAGAGACGCCCGATTGCGACTTCCGGCCCAAGCGTGTCCGGGGAAAACGTTGCCCCGTGCACGGCGTCGTGAGGTTCTGGCCCTGCGTAGCTTGTGCTGCGACGAGCGAGGGGAGATCCGGCTGACAACCGAGTCCGCTTCGCACGCAGAGGTCGCAATGTCCAAGGATAAGCTCGTCTCGCTGGCCAAGGGGGCCGGCGTCGCCGCGATCGGCGCCGCTCTCACCTACGTCTCCCAATGGGCCAGCGGTCAAGATTTCGGGAGTCTCGCGCCGCTGGTCACCGCCCTGCTCGCGGTCGTAACGAACGCCGTCCGCCTCAAGCTCCAATCGCGGTAAGCGGCACTCCCCATGGGCTGGCTGGCGACCTTTCTCGAGCTATTTGCGATCGCGCGCACCGCGTGGCGTATGCGTCGCGGGATCGTTTGGCTGCTCATCGGTTTGCTGGTCGTGGTCGCCATTTGCCAGGACTGCCGCCACGAGCGGCGTCCGCTTCGGCCATGGAAGGATAAACGACTTCCGGAGGAAACCCGTCCGCACTACCCGCTGAGACCCTGGAAGAATCGCTCATGAACCGCAAATCGCGATGGTCGCTCGCGCTGCTCGGATTGCTCGTCGCCGGTCTGGCCGGCTGCGAGATCGAAATTGACGACGGCGCCTATCCGCCTGGCTGCCCCGACGGCAAATGTCCGCCGCGATCCACGCCGCAGCCGCCGCGAGAACTGCCGACCGTCAATCTGCCGCGCGAGCTGCGCGAGTGGAATTGGGGCGGCGGTTCGTGCGTTCACGCGTCGAACGTGATGCAGCTCCGCTGGGCGAACAACCTGGAGCTCGCCAAGTGGTGGCGACAGACCTATTCGGGCGGCGAATCGTACAACGGGCTCACCGCGAAGCTGCGCAAGGCCAAGATCCCCTACTACGCGACGGCCAGCGGCGACGTCTCCGTGCTCGATCGGTGTATCGCCGAACGGCGCGGGGCGGTGATCTTCTACTACCCGAACCACTCGATCCTGCTCGTGCATATCGACGCCGAGCGCGCGATTGTCCTCGATAACAACCGGATCGATCGGTTCATCGAGATCCCGCGAGCGACCTTCATTCGCAACTGGAAGGGATACGGCGGCGTGGCCATCGTGCCGCAGATCGGATCGCCGGCTCCCCCGATTCCTTGGGTTTCGTCGTAAGCGACTCGCCGGAGCCGCTGATTCCAATCCAACTCCAACGTTCCGAGGATCCGCTTATGAAAACTGCCGCTCTCCTTCTGCTGCTCGCCGTGCCGGCGCTCGCGTTCGGCCAGGCCGACGTCCGCGACAAGGTCGTCGACGGCAATTCTTCCGTGAGCCGCTACAACTCCGGCCGCATGGCCGATCTGCCGACCGCCGAGGCGGACAAGCTCTACATGACGCTGGTGACCGCGGACAACTGGCAGGCAGATTCGCGGCAGCGTCAGGTGGCCGGCTGGTTCCACAGCGATCCGCGGCTCGTGCGCTACAAGGCCCAGATGCGGTGGAACTGGTACACGCTCAGCAATCCGCTCTACGTCAGCCGCCTGAAGCGGTCGGTCGGCGCTAACGTGCCCATCGTGACGATCCAGCGTCCGAACGGCGACGTGCTGATGAACGTGACCGGCCTCAGCATGCCGCGCACCGGCGGCGAGCTGGCCGACATGATCGCCGATTCGCTGGAGTCGCACTTCGCGGCGCCGCGATTCGAGGGCCAGTCGGACTTCACGCCGATCGAGCGTGAGCAATGCCCCGACGGCAACTGCCCGGTGCAGCCAGTCGTGACTCCCGACCAGAACGTTCAGCCGCTGATTCCAGAGATCCTGCCGAAACCCAACGCGAAGAACTACCTCTTCGCTCTGGTGCTGCTGCTCCTGGTGGGCGGCGGGTTCGCCGTCGGCGTCCTGCTGCTGGTGCTGTGCCTGTTCGTGTTCCTACGGCGTCCGTCGAGCCGCAACACGGCCGCGCTCTATTGAGCCTGGCCGTCGCCATCGTTTCGCACTTCACTCGGTATCGGAGAGTTTTCAGATGTTGTTCGCAGTCACCATCGGGCCGATCACGGCCTTTGTCGGCGTTCTTGGGCTCCTTGCACTGGTCGGAGTCGTCGGCGTTCTCGTGGCCCTCGCCGTCTACTTCGTGCGGCAGCGACTGGCCGCGGATCCGACGGCCACGCCGGCCAGCACCGTGGCCGAGCAGGCGCTGTCGGCCGCCTTCGTCGCCGATCGAGAAGGGCTCGGCGTGTTCAAAAGCCTGCTCAAAGCCACGCACGCAAACGACCGGGATCGATTGCTTCAGGAGTTCAAACACCTGGTGCGACTCGTGAAGGAGCAAGGCACGTTCGCAAAGATCCTCGAGCCGTTCTTCTACGGTCAGATCCGAGCCCAGCTCGCGGATCCGACGCGACGTCGCGCGCTGCTCGATTACCTCAGCGGCGAGCTCGGAATCGATCTGCATGCGGCACTTGCGGCGGCGCCTGTGAAGCTCACCGCTGCGACGCCGAACGCTTCGCCGGCCGCATCAAAGCCGACGGCGAGTCCATCGCCTACGACGGCCGTTGCCTCGGCGGTGCTGCTCGCGGTGGCGATCCTCTTCGGTGCGGCGACGGCGTCGGCCCAGGAGTTTCGCGGGCCGCAGCTCTTCGAGCCGGATGAACGGGGAGCGATCGTCGATCCCCCGACGTTTCCTGCGGCTCCCAGCGTGCAAGCGGGCTACGGGCACGCACCAGTTGCGGCCGGGCCGGGCGTGGGCTGGAAACGCGTCGGTGACCTCACTTTTGACGACTACGTGCTGCAGCGGCCGATGGCTCCGAACGGATGGACTTACGCCAACGGATACAGCGTCCAGTCGGTGCGACGTCGCGCTTGCGTGAATTGCCGCTACCGACGATGACGCTCTTCAGACCGCCAAATCGCCGCAGAGAAGCGGCGCTCGTGATGCTCTCTATGGCCGTGGTGGGGCTGCTTGCCCCACCGCTCGTTTACGGCCTTGTGCTCGTCGTTCTGCACCTCCGCTGGCGCGTGTGTTGGGGCCTCGGTGGCGTGGTGTTCGCGATTGGACTTACGACGTAGTCCGACCGACGGAATCATTGGACTTACGGCGAGGAAAATCGACGTAAGTCTTTATTTTTAGGCCCCCTTTTGGGTCCTTTTTTCCCGCTTTTAGACGCGCGCGGTGGCCTTGGGATGGCGTCGCGAGTGTTTTGTTCGGGACGGCGGCAACGACAACAACAACAACCCAAAAATGGCCCTAGTCCAAATTTTGGCGGGAGGTCCCCTCCTTGGCGGTTTCACGAAAGCGAGCTCGCGCGAGCCAGGCGAAGATCCGCCGGCTCGCCATGACGGCACTTGAGCTGCTCGGACAGGAGCTCGAGTTGAGCGACGCCGTCGCCAATAAGCGCGGTCAGTTGCTCACGGTGTCGAAGAGCTGGTGCGATCGCTTCAAGATCATCGCGGACCAGCTCCGCCGCGATTGGCCGAAGGGCATGGCCCACGACGAGCCGGAGGAGACGCCGGCCGCAGCGGACCTGGGAATGTCGAAGCCGCCACCGGCGGACCAACCTTTCCGCGGCCTGAAGTTGCTGGGGTGATCGTGTTGCATGGAACCTCTCACGCTGGCCGAACTGTGCGAACGACTGGGCGTCGACGCGAAGAAGGTCCGGCAGTGGCGCAAGGAGGGAATGCCAGCGGCGACCAAAGGTCGGGCGCTGCAGTTCGATCCGGACGCGGTGACGCAGTGGCTCATCGATCACGGCAAGGCGACGCGCGAGCCCGAGCCCGAGCCCGAGGAGGAGCCGGAGCAGATTGCTACGACCGCGGCCGAGGCCGCCGCGGCGCTCGGCATCAGCCACGACCGCTTCAACCGCTGGGTTACGGAACCGGGGTTTCCAGGGAAACCCGGCCGGCCGGGCTGCCGGGAGGCCTACTTCCCGATCGAGCAGATCCGAGCCTGGCGGGCCGCGCGGTACGGGACCGGCGAGGGGAACGGCAAGGCCGACTCGCGGATGAACACGCTCCGCGAGCGGAAGCTGGAGATCGAGGCCCAGCGGAGCGAGCTCGCCTACGAGCGCGAGCTGGGCAAGATCCTCGACCTCGACGACATGACCCGCTACTGCGAGTTCTCGATTGCCACGGCGAAGAGCGTGCTCGACCAACTGGCCGACCGCGTCGACGCCCGCCTGCCGGCGAAACTCGCGCCCAAAATTCGCGCGAGGATTCGGGCGGTGATCGAGCGGTCGCTCAAGGACGCGTACGGGGCCATCGATCAGATGCTCAGTAAGGACACGGACGAAACGGAAGACGACGAGGACGGGACGGACGAATGATTCTCAGCCTGGCCGAAGCCAAACGACGGAACCGCAAGGCCCTGCGGCGGGCGCTCGCGGCGGCGTGGCGGCATCGCCCCCGGCCGAAACCGTCCCACTGGATCGCGAGGAACGCACGCCTCGACAAGCAGGTCGAAGCCGGCGCCGGGCGCTACGACCTCGACAGCCGGCCGTGGTGGAAGTTCGTCCTCGACCTGATCGCCAATCCCGAGGTCGATTCGATCGCCATTCCGGCGGGAACGCAGATCGGCAAGACGCTCGGCCTGATCATGGCGATTCTCTGGTGCGCGGAGAACGATCCGTCGCCGCTGATGCTGGTCGCGCCGGATAAGGACACGGCGATCGAACTGCGCGATCGCGTTTACGCGGCCGCGCGGGCGACGATCCGCGCGGGGAAGTGCAGCCGGCTACGCGTGCCGCCGGAGCGAAAGTGGAACACGCGGTATATCGATCTGGGGGCGTGCCGGCTCTATCTGGCGTGGGCTGGCTCGCGGCAGCGTCTCCGCGGCCGGCCTTGCCGGCGCGTGTTCCTCACGGAGATCGACGTCTACCAGGGCAGCAAGAAAGCGGGGAACCCGATCGCCGCCGCGCACCAGCGTACCAAGGCGTTCTTCCGCGGCCTGAAGTACCACGAATCGAGCCCGACCGAATACCCGTCGGAGATCTGCCAGCTCGAGTCGTCGGCGTCGGCTCGCTTCCGCTGGTACGTCCCCTGTCCGCATTGCGGCCTCCGCCAGGAGCTGCGGTTCTTCACGTTCCACAAGGAAGAAAAGAAGGGGAAGGGGGGCATCGCCGGCTACCGCGACGAGGCGGGGGAGCTGCTGTCGATCGAGCAGGCCCGCCGCCAGGCGTACTATGTCTGCGAGGCCGGCTGCCGGATCGACAACGAGGACAAGCAGATCATGCTCGAGCGCGGAGTGATGGCTCCGCTCGGCGCCCAGTTCGACGAGCAGGGGAATCTGATCAGCGAGTGGCCGGCGTCGATGCGGTCGGTCGGCGTGCATCTGTGGTCGGTCCACTCCGAGACAATCACGTTCGGCGATATTGCCGCGGCGTACGTCGAGGCGGCCAAGGCCGGCAAGCTCCCCGAGTTTTTCGGCAACTGGCTCGGCCTGGAGTACAAAGCCACGAAGAAGGTCCGCGCCGCCCACCAGGTGGGGCGCGATCTCGCCGGCTACCATCCGCGGCGAACGGTGCCGGCCGAGGCGTGGTTCCTGTCGGCCGGGGCCGACGTGCAAGGCGAGAACAACGGCGTGCGCTACACGATCCGGGCCTGGGCGCCGGGCTGCACGAGCTGGCTCGTCGATTGGGGCTGGCTCGATCGCAACGGGCAGGACGAGCACGAGCTGGTCAAGAGCGATCTCCGCCAATTGCGGGAGCGCGTCCTCGAACTCGACTTCCCGGTCGTGAACGCCGCCGGCGAGAACGTCGCCAATCCGCTCGGCTACAAGCGGCTGAAGGTGAAGCTGCTCTGCATCGACAGCAATCACCTCCCGTTCAAGGTGCACCATTGGCTGCGGTCGCTACCGGAAGCGTGGGTCTACGGAGAGAGCCCGCGCGTCCGAGCCATCCGCGGCGATCACCAACTGAGCCCCGAGGTGCGCTGGCGGCATAACCTCATTGAGACCAACGCCCGCACCGGCGAAGTGTACGAAGGGGGCCTCAATCAGTGGGGCATCTACGTTTACCCGTTCTACGACGAACTGCTCGAGAAGATCACCGGCCAGGCGGGCAAGCTCGGCTCATGGCATGTCACGAGCGACACGCTGACGCAGGGGATGAACTACCTCGAACAGATCACCAACTTCGGGCCGTCGGTGAAGGTCGATCCGAAGTCGGGCCTGCGCCGCCCGGTCTGGGCCCCGCGGAATCACAAGATCCCGGTCGACTTCTGGGACTGCGAGATCTACGGTCTGGTCGCCGCCTACATGATCGTCGGCGACCTGGGCTGGGACGTCGAGAAGTGGGAAGCCTGGCGAGAGGCGCGGAAGCGGCCGGCGATCGAGGAACGCCGCCCGCGATTGCGAAGCCGACACACGCTGGCCGATCGTGACGCCGGCGATCTTTCGGACCGATAACGTGAAGGGAGTTTTGTTGCCATGGGTCGCAAGTACAAGAACCAGAATCCGAATGCGAGCGGCGGAACGATGCTCGACGAGGAGGAGCTCGACGACGTCACGCAAGCGAGCGAGGGCGGAGTAGAGGCAAACGCCGACCTTTCCCCGGAAACGCCGCCGGCGCGTGTGGCGGCCGCAGCCGGGCCGGACGTTCCGTCAGGGGACGTCGCCGCCGACGCGCCGCGCGCCCGGCAAGGCAGTGACGGCCGGCCGTTCTGTCCCAAACACCTCTGTCTGCTGACGGCGAACAAGAGCACCGCGGCCAGCACGCACTACGCGTGCCCCGTGCCGGGATGCGACTCGAAGGAGAAGCGGGCCCGGCCGCTGATTCCGATTCCGCGCGAGCCGCAGCATTGCCCGCAGCGGACCTGCGCTGGCAACCCGCGGGCGATCCTGGAAGTCGCCCCGAAGCAAGGACACCGCGCGCACATTAAAATGGTGTGTCCGGTCTGCAATTTCCACATGCACCAGCCGCGGCCAGAAATGAAGGCCGTTTTCGTGCGGGATCGAGAGCGGGAGAAGCGGGCGGCGCCGGACGACGACATCGGCGCGCGATGATGCGGTTCGGGATCAGAGACTTGTTTTATTGGACACTGCTAGTGGCAGTGTCCTTTTTCTGGGCTCGCGGCCTGCCGCGGCTGGAGCGAGAATGCCAGGCGCTGCACCTCGTCGTCTCGAGAAGGGCCGGGGCGCATCGTGAGCGCTGGGGAAAATTATCTCGGGTTTGTGTCCAATAGACTATTGACCTAGCCAAATAAACCCATATAGTAACACCATGACGAGCGACAAACGCGAGTCACTGACCCGCCGCAGATGGCGGCTGGCAATGCTTTGAGTCGGTCGCTGACGCCGAGACCTGGGAGGCTCAGGTCTAGTCCGATCATTCCCCGCCCCGCGCCGGCTCTGCTTTGCACCCGGCCGGGGCATGCTTTGCCACCTTGGAGCGCGACGCGATGCAGACCGTCACGATAACCTGCACCCGCTGCGGGAAAGCCAGCGATGCCAAACCCGACAAGAAGGGCGAGGCTAAGCTGCCGCGAGGCTGGAAGCGGCACAGTGGCGTATGGTGCCCGGCGTGCTGGTCGGCGGCGTACATGATGCGGGCCGTAACAATCCCGGTTGCTGGTCCGGTGTCTTGCGAGTGGCCCGAGTTTCGCGAGTTGCTGGGCGCCGCATGGGGCGAGTCAACGCGGCTCGCCAACTGGTGCGTAACGCAATACTATGCTCGTGACGTGCGCCGCGAACCGGGCATGGAGAAACTGCCGCCGCCGCCCAAGGTCTATCTCTACCCCGAGGCCCGCGCGGCATTCCCCACGCTGGTCCCGACTACCGTGACCGCGATCGACCACGCGGTGCAGGGCAAATATCGCGCGGCCCGGTACAAGCTGCTCTGGACCAACGAAATCAGCCTGCCGACGTTTCGCTACCCCTATCCGCTTCCGCTGCCGCCGGGGAATTTCCAACTGCGGATCGGTGATGGCAATGAACTGCTGTGCGACGTGCGGTTGACGGCGGACACGACGGATCGCGTCACGCTCCGATTGCGAGGCGGAGCGGACTATCGCCGCCAGCGCGCAGCGCTGGAGCGGTGCATCGACGGGTCCTGCATTCCGGTCGAAGCGACCCTCTATCGGATCGACGCGCACCAGGGGGACCACCGCAACGGCATGACGCGCACGAGCCGAGTCATGCTCAAGGTGGCTGCGTGGTTGCCGCGCAAGGATACGGCCGCCAGCGGCAAGGAGAGGTTTTTCTCCATCCGCACGGATCAAGAGAGCTTCCTCTACGGCGTGCTGCAAGACAGTGAGAGGCCGTGGATACTCAACGCCGACCGCGTGCGAGATTGGGTGCGTCAGCATCAGCGGGACTTGCAGCGGCTTGGCGAGGATCGCAAGCACGAAGACCGCCGTGACTCAAGCAAACGACGGCGACACCGCAAGACATTGGCGGGAAAGTCGCAAAAGTTTTTCAATCGCATCGACACATTCGCCAAGCAGACGGCCGCCGCAATTGTCGGCTACGCTGTCCGTTGCGGGGTGACGCGAATCAAGTACGATGACGGTTATCGGGATTACGTCGCGAGTTTTCCGTGGGCGAGATTGCGGGCACTGATTGCGCAGAAGTGCGACGAATATGGAATCACACTAGAGATTGCGAGCGGTGGGGAGTCGACGAAAGCCGCTCCGTCGCTCGCAGTATCGGCAAATGGAGGAGCGGGAACATGATACGGCTTTCGAGGCGACTGCAACGCCTACCGCGAAATGCCCGGCTGTGCTTGCCGCAGCGGGCCACTCGCATAACGCCGAATAAGATGCGGGGATATGGGCGCTTGCGCCCCGGCCCCCGCGATGGCTGAGTTTTGATTTAGCTATCGCAGGGGCCCGCCGACCAGACAGACGGCCATGCCGAATCGCCACCCGCGATGGCTGAGTTTTGATTTAGCTATCGCAGGGTATAGCGGACCTTTGGATCGGTCAGCTTGACGTAGTCCCGCGATGGCTGAGTTTTGATTTAGCTATCGCAGGGAATACAGCGCACCATCTGCACGACGTTTCGCCACACCCCCCGCGATGGCTGAGTTTTGATTTAGCTATCGCAGGTAAGTGGCGGTGCGGTGGTGACGGGCCGTTCCGGCGTGGCCCGCGATGGCTGAGTTTTGATTTAGCTATCGCAGGTGGGGCTGTTGTCGCTCAGACAACTGGATGGCGTCCCCCGCGATGGCTGAGTTTTGATTTAGCTATCGCAGGGTCCGCTTCGCGCGTGAGGCTGTTGACGCCGGCTGCCCGCGATGGCTGAGTTTTGATTTAGCTATCGCAGGGGGTTGACCTACTGTGCCTGATGTTTGAGTGTGCCGACCCGCGATGGCTGAGTTTTGATTTAGCTATCGCAGGCGTTAGGTGGTGGGTTCGAGCAGCCCGTTGTGAGCGGCCCGCGATGGCTGAGTTTTGATTTAGCTATCGCAGGTACTGAAAGCCCACGGCAGTTTTCGGATGGCTTGGCCCGCGGACGAAGATTGACCCATATTCCCCGCCCCGCGCCGGCTCTGCGCAAGCATCCGGCCGGGGCATGCTATGCTTACGCATGACACCTAAATCCCCACTCGACCAGATCTGCTCCACCGCCGAGGCTGCGGCGATTGTCGGCGTTAGTACCAAGCGCCTGCTCGTCATCGGCTCCGAGGGTCGCATCGCGGGCAAGCAACTCGACGGGCGGACGTGGGTCTGGTTGCGGGCGAGCGTGGAAGAGTTCGCCAAGCTAGAGCGGCGACCTGGACCGTCGCCGAAAAAATGATTGACGGCCAGTCAATTCCGGCCGCGCGCCCACGCTTGACGCGACGTAGCCGTTTTTGCATGACGGTCGCCCATGGCGATTGATAGCAGCAGCACGTACGACGAGGTCTTGAGCGAGTACCTCGACAACGCCGATTACGACGTCACTGGCTCGGCGGCCAAGTGCGCGAACTTCATTCGCGCGACAGGATGGCGAGATCTTGAGGCTGGGGCGCAAGGTCGGCGAGCTGGTGGACGAGATCGACGCGAACGAAGTACGGATTCAGCAACTGCAGGGGGTGGTTGCGAATCACGAGGAGCGACTGCGGAGGAGGGAAGCATGCGCGCCATGAATCGACGCCAGGCGATCGCCGGCGCCATTGCCGGCCTGGCCGCGGCCGCGCTACCGAAGGCGACGCCGGCGGCCGCGGCGGAACGGACCCTGCTGATGGGGACGGCATGCGATTGTTACGACCGCATCGAGCTGGCTCCGGCATGGGTGCAGTTGGCGGTGCCGGCGAGGTGATCGTCGTCTACGAGGGACCATTGGACCATTGCGACGAAGTCCGGGACGAGCCGGCCTGTTCGTAATCCGACCTGGACGCCCGCCACCCCTTTTAGCCCGCTCCATGATGGCGGGCATGTCCAGCACCCAAGAACTGCTCGACGCGGTCGAAGCGGCCATTAAGGCCCAGCTCACCGGCAAGATTGCCGAGTGGACTGAGGCCGGTCATCAGGTCCGCCTGCTGCCGCTCGCGACGCTGATGAAGATGCGCACCGAGCTGCGCGACCAGCTCGCGTCCGAGACCGGTCCCTCCATCCTGCCGATCACGGAGGTCGACCTGTGAGACTGTCCCGCGAGGAAGAGGCAAGCGCCCGCGCGTTTTTGGCCGATCTGTCCCGGCAAGCCGAGCGGCAACGCCTGGCGATGAGCACGCGGGAAGCGTACCGCTGGGGGCGGATCGATCGCCGCACTCAGGCGTTTCAGCCGCCGGCCCGGTCGGCCGACGCCGCGATCTACGAGTCGCAGGACTTGATGCATCGCCGCGTCCGCTCGGAGGTCGAAAACAATCCGCTCATCAAGCGCATCTCCGAGGCCCTGACCGACCTGGTGATCGGCGAGCAGATGCAGCTCCTGGCCGATCCGCTCGACGCGACGATGGACCTCGAGGACCTCGTCAGCTCGGAGGAGTTCGACGACAACCTCCGCTGGGCGCTCGAGGCGGACGAGAAGTACTCGGAGTGGTTCCTCGACAAGAACCTGGTCGACGTGGAGCGGAAGCACGCCGGCCCCGAGCTACAGCGGCTGGCGTTCAGCGAGTGCGTGGCGACGGGGGACGCCTTCCTGTTGCGGACGATGGTCAAACGCGGCGCCCGCGAAGTGCCGCTCGCCTATCAGCTCATCGAAAAGGAGCAGCTCGACTGCTCGAAGGATCGCCCCGCCGCGCCTGGCGTGAACAAGATCATCAACGGCATCGAACTCGATCGGCTCAACCGGGAGGTGGCCTTTTGGGTTCACGACGCCCACCCTTACGACGACTTCTCCAGTACCGGCGCTGCCTACGGGAAGTCGACTCGTATCCCGGCTGAACGCATGATTCACCTCTGCTTGTTCCGCCGGCCGAGCCAATCGATCGGCGTGAGCTGGCTCCATGCGGTCGGGCAGGCGACGTTCGACCGCGACAAGCTGATCGGCTCCGAGCTGCAGACTGCCGTGAAGCAGGCGCTGCTGGCGCTCGTCTGGAAGCTGAAGCACCGGCCACCAGGGGAGCGCGGCCTGGGGCTCGACGACGGACTGGACGCGTACGACGAATTCGGGAACCAGGAAGTGAAGCTCGGATCGAGCCCGCACGCCGTGGTCATTGGGCCCGAGGACGAACTCAAACTGGTCGAGTCGAATCGCCCCGGCGCGAACTTCGACGAGTTCATCAACGCGGTCGACCACGACCTGGCGGCCGGCGCCGGCATCAGCTTCTATTCGCTGACGGGCCGGTACGATCAGACGAACTTCTCGAGCCTGCGCGGCGCGTTGCTGGCGGAGCAGGCTCACATCGTGCCGATTCAGGGCTGGTACGCCCGCAACTTCGCGATCCCGATCCGCCGGGAGTACAACCGCACGGCGGCGGCGATGGGCCTGTTCGAGAGCGTCACCGCGGACGAGTTCTACGCGAACGAGCGGTATTACCAGCGGCTCGAAGCCCTCGGCGCCGGTCGCGAGCTGCTCGATCCGGAAGCCGAGACGGACGCTGCGCTTGGACGCCTCCGCGGCGGTCTATCGACGCTCAAGATTGAGTGTTCAAAGCGAGGGCTGCACTGGATCCGCGTCTTGCGGCAAGCGGCCCTCGAAAACCGCGTGGCGGAGAAGCTTGGCGTGGTGCTCGACTTCTCGAAGGGGCAGGGTGGCCAGGTCGAAAAGACGACCCGCGAGCGAGGCGACCAGCCGCCCCAAAGTACCCGCAAGCAGAAGAGGACCCGATGAAGAAGCGAGCAGCGCTAAGGCGACTTCGGGCAACCATCGGCAAACAGCAGATCTGGGCCATCCGACCGGAGGCTTTTCACGAGCTGCTCGAGTTCTCCCGCGCCGGACGCGTGCGCGCCAGCTTCACGACCGACGACGAAGCTCCGAAGCGACTGCAGCTCGTCGGGGGAACGGCCGTGATTCCGGTCGTCGGCATCCTGCAGTCCACCGAAAACTACATCACCCGCTGGTACGGCGGGACCTCGACGCAGACCGTCGAGCGGATGATTCAACAAACCATCGCCGACGACAAGGTGAAGTCGATCGCCCTCTGGTTCGACACGCCCGGCGGGACAGCTCTCGGCAATCAGGAACTGTGGCAGGCGATCCGCGCCTACCGGGAAAAGAAGCCGATCGCCGCCTTCGTCCGCGGCCAGTGCTGTTCGGCCGGCCTGTACCTGGCGAGCGCCTGCCATCCGATCGTCGCCACGCCGAGCAGCATGATCGGATCGGTCGGCTGTATCGCCACGTTCATCGAATACGCCGACATGCTGCAAGAGGCAGGCATCGGCGTGAACGTGATCACGCACGGCGAGAACAAGGGGGCCGGCAATCCTTACGAGAAGATGAGCCCCAAGCACCGGGCGACCCTGCAGAAGATGGTCACCGATTACGGCACGCAGTTCGACCAGGCGGTGGCCGAGGGACGCGGCGTGACGGTCGCCGAGGTGCGGGCGAAGTACGGCCAAGGGGCCGTGTTCATCGCCGAGGAAGCGAAAACGCTGGGCATGATCGACGCTGTCGGAGACTGGGACGCGCTACTCACGCAGATCTCCGGTTCTACTCAGACGGCAGCGGTCGAAGACCGACAACCCTCCGAAAACGCCTCGTCCGCCGGCGGTGTGGCGGCAAAGCCAGGTACCACGGGGGCCAGCGAGCCCTCTACCAGGGAGAACTCGATGAACAAGCGTCTCATTGCGGCACTAGTCGCCCGTGGGCTGTTGGCGACGTTTGAGCCCAGCCAAGGTGAGTACGACGCGGCGCTCAATGCTTTCTTCGCCGGCCGCGGGGGAAGCCGGCCCGAGTCGATCGACGACCAGGTCGCCGCCATCATGGCCTCGGCCGCGGTTACTCCGCCCAGCGCGCACACGATCGCCACGGCTCCCGCCGGCGGCGGCAGTGGGGCCGCCCCGACCGGGCAGCAGCCGAGCCAGCAGGAGATCGAAGCGGCCCGCCAGGCGGGGGCACGCGCGGAGCTGGAACGAGTGCAGCAGCTCACGGCCCGCGGCCGACTGCTCGGCGTGAGCCAGGAGCAGATCGACGCCGCGATCGCCTCGCCGGCGCCCGCCGCCCAGATCCTCGAGCAGTGGGTCGACGCGAAGGCGATGAGCGAGCAGCCGGTCTCGCCGGCGGGCTCGGTCAACGTCGGCCAGGAAGGGATCCAGAGGTACGTCGCCGACGCGGTGTCGGCCATTCGGATGCGCATGGGTGGCGCGATTGCCGAGCGCGTCACGCCGGCCGAGCGGTCCAATGACGTCCTCCGGTTGTCGCGGGCGCCGCTGCTCACGCACGCGATCCAATGCTTGCGCGCCGCGAACCAACGCGTCGACGAGTACGCGCCGGCCGAGGAAATCATGGAGCAGGCGTTCCAGATGGACGGCCTGTCCCGGGAAACGATCCGGGCCGAAGGGGGCGCGGTGAACCGCCCCGGCAGCTTCCCGAACCTGCTGAGCAACCTGGCCAACAAGCTGCTCGACGACGCGATCCCGCTGGCCAACACCAGCTACGCCGAATGGACCGGCGTCTGGGCCGGCGACTTGCCCGACTTCAAGCCGGCGACGGTCGTGGCGAAGAGCGAGGTCGACGAGCTCGACGAGATCCTCGACGACGAGGCGAGCAAGGAGGTCGGCCTGGCGGAAGAGCTCGTCAGCATGATGGTCCTCAGCCGCTACTCGAACATGTTCCGGCTGACGCCGACGATGGCCGCGAACGACGACCTGCAAGCCTTCAGCGAAGGGCTGATCGGTCTCGGCACCGCCTGGGAGAACACCGTGAATCGCCTCTGCTTGCGGCTGCTCACCGGCAACGTGCTGCTGCTCGACGGGTTCAACCTGTTCGACGACACGAACCACCACAACGACATCACGTCGGCGGGCGGCGGCCCGGATGACGATCAGTGGGAGGCGATGGAGCTGAAGATCGCCTCGATGACCGGCGTCGGCGGCAACGGCTACGTCGACACGCCGCTGTCGGTCGCTCTGGTCCCGCCGAAGTGGAAACGGAAGGGCCGCCAGACGTTCCTGATCGGCTTGCCCGAATCGAAGCAAGCCACAACCGACGACAACATCAACGTCTACCGCGGCGACGTGAAGCTCGTCGTCGAGCCGCAGTTGCAGGCGGCCTCGAGCGTGAAGTGGTACGGCCTGGTCGATCCGAAGTTCCGGGCCGCGGTCATGCGGGCTTACTTCCGCGGCTGGGGCCGCAACGGCCGTCGGCAGCGGTGGTACGACCCGGCAACCAAGAGCGTCAACTTCGAGCTCGAAGGCCGCGTCGGCGCTGCGGTGCGGAACTGGCGCTACATCGTCCGCAACAAGGGCGAGAGCTAATCCGACGGCGTTAGCCGGCGGTTTCGATAAACGGAAACGGGGAGCCTGGGAGCCAGGCTCCCCAGCATCAACTAGGTGAGTGAGATGCGCGAGGTACCCGACCAACTGACGTTCACGAGCGTCCTCGGTGCCCCGTTGTTTGAGGTCACCTTCGATCCGTCGGCGGACCAGGTCCTGCGACGGCGGATGCTCAAGTACGCGATGGCGACCGCGAAACTGAAGAAGACTCCGGTGGCCGAAGCGGCGCAGGACCCACCTACCTCGGACGCCCACACTCCGCCAATCTCGGAGCAGTAGACCATGATTCAAACCCGCATCGACCGCTTTAATTTCCGCGGCGCGTACGCGCCGCCGGTTGTCGGCAGCCGCCAGGGTGCGTGGTGCAGCCTGATCGTGAAGACCGACGGCTCGCCGTCCGTCGCCTCCGCCTCGGGGGGCTCGATGGACCTGTCGCTCGCGGTCAACAGCGAGGCCGAATCGGCCCAACTCTACATGGGGGACATCCTCCCCTACGACATCGACGACCTGGTGCGCGTCGAGTTCATCGCCAAGATCACCGGCGTCGGCGCGAACACGATCGCCGCCCTTGGCCTGATCTCGGCCACGAACGCGACGCTCGACAGCATCGCCCAGAACGCCATGTTCCGCCTGGAGGGGAACAACAACCTGCTCCTCGAGACCGACGACGGCTCGACCGACCTCGACGACAAGGCGACCGGCGAGACGCTCGGCTCGACTTACAAGCGGCTGGTGATCGACTTCTCGGTCGGCACCAAGACGCAGTCGCCGCCGTCGCCGTCGCTCGGCGGCAAGGCGGACGTCCGGTTCTTCGCCGGCGACGCGAACGGTCGGCTCCGCGCCATCGGCCGGAACGTCAACTTCGACATGTCGGCCTACTCGGGGAACCTGCAGCCGTTTGCCCGCGTGCAGAAGGCGAGCGGAGCCGACGCGCCGGTGCTGTCGCTGCTCGAGGTGAGCGTCGAGTATCGCCTGCCGACGTAAGCGGTTCCGCACTCAGCAGATGCCCAGCGGGGGCGGCGTGGTTTGGGTTTCGGAGGCCGCGCCGCCCCCAACCGAATACGGCGAGTCCTGTCATGGCCCAGCAAAGGATTTCCCCGGAAACCCGCCGCCGCCTGGACGTGATCTTCAACCATCACGCCCCGGCCGGCGACAAGGCGAAGCGGCACGAAGCGGTCCGAGCGGTCTGCAAGCACGCCGCGATCAACGTCCTGCAGCTGACGCCGAGCGGTCCCGAGCAGGCGGAGGCGATCAAGAAATTCCAGGAGGCGATGTTCTGGGCCAATGCGGCGATCGCCCGCGAAGGCCTTGCGTCGTAACGCGATGACCTTCGCCGAGCTGCGACAATCGATCTATCAGGCCACGGTCCTCAGCACCGACTTCTTCGCCGAGGATTGCGAGTACCGCCTCGCAACGAATCAGCCGCCCAAGACGATCCGGGCCATGATCTCGCACAGCCAGGACACGAGCGCCCGGGCGGGGACGCTCAGCGTCGGCATGAAGTCCGACGGCACGGTCGACGAGTTCGAACGGATCGAGGTCTGCGTCAGCCGAGATCCGAACTACGAAGGCTCGCTGCCGGAGCGGCCAAGAGCCGGCTCGCTGCTGCATCGCTCGCCCGAGCGCGACAGCGACCGGCGGCCGTTCGCTTTCGCCGCCGTGAAATACGAGGGGGACCAGCACGCGATCTACATCTTTCAACGCGCAACGCGCGTCGCACAAGGTGGGAGATAGACAGACCATCAACAGAGGGGCGAGCTAATGGGACTAAACCTGGCAGACCGGCACGCAGTGCGAAAGTTGGTCGTCGATCGCTGCACGTTGGCGGCGGCGAATTATGCCCTCTACCTGCTCGGCAACGTAGAGGCGACCGAGGACCAGAAGACGTGGGCTCGTGGCGCGATTCGTGAACCACAGACGATCGGCGATCAGGTGTCGTGGCACCTGGTTAACAATGACGACTTCATCACGCACGGATCCGGGATCGACGACGAGACGCTAAAGACCGTCGTGGAATTGGCGATTGACAACCACTTCATCGTGAGCGCGTAGGCGATGCCGGTAAGCACCTTCCCGATCACAGCCGCAGGAAATGACGAGCGACTCGCAGAGTTCTCGTTGCTGGGTGGCGTCGGGGGCTGGGGAGCCGCGGCTGGTGGCTTCAACAACCGCATGATAGTTGGTCTCGGCCCCTCCAGCGAGAGCAATTTTGGCGGCTGGATGCTATTCACCGGCGTTACGGTGCCACAAGGCGCGACGATAAATTCCGCGATCCTGGAGCTCAACAACTCCGGCGCGGGCAACGGATCAACGCCGGGGCCAGTCCCAATTCGGATTCACTGCGAAGACGCGGACAATCCGACTATGCCGACAAGCGCGTCTGACGCGAACAATCGGGCGTTGACGAGCCCCGTTGACCTTTCGGTGGCATACACGACTGGCGTGTACAACCTGAACATTACTGCGGCAGTCCAAGCTGTTGTGAATCGCGCAGGATTCGCCGCTGGCAACGCCATTGGCGTATTCATGCGGTCTCGCGCGACTAGCACCAACCAGTACATCATTACTTCGCAGTACGAGATATCCGCCCCGAAGCTGGTAATCGACTACACCGCCGGAGGCCCGCCGCTCGCTGTGTTCGCCCATCATTACAGGCAGCAGGGATTTCGATAATGTGCATGTGGCTACGACATGCGACGGACTCGCAGGAAATCCTCCTGGGCACGTTCGTCGATGATACCGACGGCAAAACACCCGAAACCGGGCTGACCATCGCCAACACGGACATCAAGCTCTGGAAGGAAGGGGCGTCGTCCGAGGTAAGCAAGAACAGCGGCGGAGCTACGCATGTCGCGGGCGGGCGCTTTCACGCCGTGCTCGATTCGACCGACACCAATACGCTGGGCAAGCTCGAGATCAACGTCCACGTTCCGGGAGCGCTGCCCGTGCGCCGTGAGTTCCTTGTAGTGCCGGCGATGGTCTACGACTCGGTCGTGCTGGGAAGCGACCGCTTCGACGTGAACGTCACTCACATCGCCGATACGGCTCAAACTGGCCGGGACATTGGGGCGAGCGTGCTGTTGTCGCCGGGCACCGGCACAGGGCAGGTCAGCCTGTCAGGAGGTAAGATCGCGGCCACGATCGCCTCGGGGGACATCGCCAACGGGGCAATTGCGTCCTCCACGTTCGCTTCCGGCGCCCTCGATGCCGTTTGGTCGACAAGCTCTCGCACGCTCACCAGCTTCGGCAGCCTGGTCGCCGACGTCGCCACGGCCGTCTGGTCGGCCACCACGCGCACGCTGACTGCATTCGGCCATAAGGTGCAGCTGGCGGACGACGAGCGCGAGGCGGTCGCGGTGGCGGTGGAGTCGCACCTGCTCGACGAAGGCGATTCGCAGATGCTGATCAATGCCATCGTCGGAGCGATCGGCAACCAGAACGTCGACGAGGTCGCGCTGGTCGCCGCGATCCGCGCCGACCTGGAACGCAACGGCGGCAACCTACACACGCTGCTGAGCCGGATTGTCGGCACTCTCGCGGCCGGAACGCACCAACCGCAATCGGGCGACGCGTACGCAGTCGTCAGCGATGAAACGAACGGTAACGCCGCGCTGCAGTCGCTGATCGGTGCCCAACCGTCGGCCGAGCAAATCCGCCAGGAGATCGACGCCCACAGCACCGCCCTGGGGGCCATCGCGCTAGGCGTCGCCGCCATCCCGACGAGCAACCCGTCGGCCGCTGACATCCGCGCCGAGATTGACTCGAACAGCACGGTCCTCGACCAGATCCGCAAGGTCGTCGAGGCCGACGTTGTCGTCGACACCGGGACGAGTCCCTGGGAGCTCGTCTTTATCGAACGGGGCACGGGCGGGCTCGGAGTCGGCACCGAACTCTTCCGTAAGGCTCTGACCGACGTCGCGGGTAGCGGCGTCACGAGCACCACCACGGTCATCGGCGGAGCGATGCAGACATGACGCGGATTGTCGGAGCACTTCTGCGGCAATTTGGACCGACGTCCGGCACGCCCACCACGCCGCCGGCGTCGCCGACGCTCGCCCTCGTCGACAAGGCCGACGGCAGCGGAGCGGTCGCGACGATCAGCGGTTCGACGCCCGGAGCGACGAACACCGTCTACACGGCCAGCTGGGGCGGCGTCGGGACGCTCACCTGGACGGCCCGCGGCAGCCGCGCCGGAAACGGCACGGTCGACCTGTCGCTGCCGCCAGGGATCTATCTCGCGTATGTCGTGAGCGTCCTCGACGGCCAGGCCGTTTCCCCGGTTACGGGCGTTCGCACGACCGCGTCGCCGGCGGAGCCGACGGGCTCGCTCGCGCTGCCGCTGGCGGGCATCGAGGAGCTTCTCAGTCGCTCGGCCACCTTCCAGGCCGCGGCCGGCAAAGACGCGGCCGGACTGAAACGCGATCACATCTACTTCGGACGCCGGGAACTGCCTGCGGACGCCGAGTACGGCGAAACCCTCGTCTCGCAGAACGCTCCGTACGTCGTCGTACACGCGAGCATGCACTCCTATCTGCAGGTGGGGCAGGGGGTCGAATACACGCTCGCGAACGACGGCGGGATGGTGGTCGAGTTCATCATGGCGGCGCGGTCCGACGAGTCCTACAAGCAGGGGTACCTGCGGTTCACCGACTACATGTCCGCCGTCGTCGACGAGATCTCCGAGCTGGTCGGCCGGGACACCCTCTGGCCGTTCAACAAGTTCGAGATGCTGGAGGAGCCGTTCCGGCCCAACATCGTCGACCGGCACGGTGACGACTTCTGGCTCGGCACCTATCTCTTCCGCTATGAGGTCGAGCAGTAATGGGCGTCGTGCCGATCCGCGTCGTGGCGTTTCACGACGAATATCCCGACATTCGCCGCCGGCAGCTCAACGAGATCTGTCGCCAGGCCCACCAGGAGATCGGCGAATACTGGTCCGAAGAGCTGCTGCCGGAACACTTTCTGCCGAGCGCCCGCCACATCTTCGGCTACGCGCCGCGGCGGACGCAGAAGCGGAAGGAGCGGCTGGCCAAGGTCGGGAAGGTGAAGGACGGAGGGCTGGTCGACCTGGTGCATAGCGGTTTGCTGCGGGACTCGCTCACCAAGCGGAAACAGCTCGTCACTGCGCAGCCGTCTCGGACGATCGTCTGGCTCATCGGCCCCTCGTACTTTGGGATCAGATACAAGGCCGGTCGCCCGAACCTGGCCCGCGAAGTCTCGGCGATGAGCGATCGCCATGAACGGCTCGTCACCGATCGGGCGGAGCGGGCCTTCAACCAGAAACTGCGCGAGTTGCGGGCGACTCGAATCCACAAAACCTGATTGGAGCGCGCAATGACGAACACCGTCTGGTACCCGCATGCGATCTATCTCCCGGGCGGCGTGTCGATCACGCAATTGTCGGACGTCGTGCCCGCGCATAACTACCAGGACCTGACGGAGTTTGCGGCCAGCGAGCCGGCGCCGATGTTCACGGGGACCCACCAGGCATCGCCGGACAATCGCTTCAGCTCGACGCAGATCAAGACGCTGCTCGATCAGTTCATCGCCGGCGAATACAACGTCGCCAAGGACTATCTCAGCGGCACGGTGCAGGTGGAGTTTAAGGCGGGCAAGCTCGCAGGCGTGCGCGAGGGGAACGCCGAAGAGGCCCACATCCGGGCCAACTGCGAAGAGAACACAGGTCTCTTCTGGGAGTCCTTCCGCGTGCGCCAGGGCGGACTCGTCGAGATGCGCTGCCGGCTGGTGTCGGTCCTCAATCCCGAAACCGAAGCCGATCCGATGGTCTTCACGGCGGCCGTGACGCTCAACGCCACCGCGGCCGTCAATGCCCTGTTCACGCTCGGCAAGCAGGTGATCAACGGCACCGACCTCAGCGGCGTCGAAGAAATCGAGTGGAACAACAACCTCACCTACGAGGAACGGTCGTCCGACGGCGACGAGTTCCTCACGTACATCGGCGTGCGGAACTGCGCGCCGGTCTGCCGGATCGTCACCACCGACCTGACGGTGATGGAGACCTTCACGGAGCGGGGCACGGCGCTGCAGACCTACAACTGCTTCTTGCGCAAGAAGCTCAAAAGCAAGATCAACGTCGCCGACACCACGGCCGAGCACATCCGCCTGCAAGCGACGGCCGGCACGGTGAAGGCCCGCGAGATCAACGGCAGCCCGGCCACGGCGGTGGTCGAGGTGGCGATGGCCGCCCCTTCGGCCGGCTCCCCGCCGTTCAGCGTGAACTCGGCGATCGCGATCGTCGAGCCGCCAAGTAACGACTAGCCGCTTGCAGCGGCGGCCCATTCCTCCTTTCCCGAAAGGTCTTGCAATGACTCAAACCAACCCGGTCGCGGCGGAAGGCGCAAGCGGCCCCGATCTGATCGAGCCAGCTGCCGAGGTGATCGCCCGGTTCTTTCCCGAGTACCGGAGGCAGAAGCGGCAGATCGCGGCGCGGGAACTCAACGCGGAGGAACGCCAGGCGGTGATCATCGCGGGCGACGACGCCAAGAACGCCCGGCAGGTGATCAAGCACGTTTTCGCGCGGGCGTACGATCGCCGCCGCGAGGCGTCCGCCACGGCCGCCGCCGCCGAACTCGAGAAGGACCGTCAGCAGAACGAGCAGGTCCGCCAGGAGCTCGCGGCCAACGAAGCACCACCAGCGGCGGAGAGCGCTCCGCCCGCGGAAGCGGTCCCGCCGCCGCAAGCGACGCCCTCGGACGAGGCCACGCCGCCGGCGGACGCAGTCGCCGCTCCCGAGGCCGCGGCGGTCAGCGAGGCGGTTCCCGGCGGGACCGTCGCAGCGACCGCCCCGGTCGAAACACCGCAGGCGTAAGCCGGGCCTTTCCCGGGAAACGCAACGGACGGACCGACCCGCGTGCGGCCCTCGCATCGATGGGGGCTGCGGACGAGGGATTGTTCACACTAAGGAGTTGTCACTTGGCATCGATCTTGTACTTCCTGCCGGGCGCGACGAAGGAGCAGGTCCTCTCGGAGGGACGGCTCAACGTCGAACTGCTCGAGCGGTTCGGCCTGAGTGAGACGCTGGCCGACGTCCGCAAGTGGCCGTTTGACTGTGCCGTGAACGAGCACCGCAAGGGGGGGCCAGGCGGCAGCAACGGCGGTGTGCTGCTCGCCCCGACCAGCAAGCACAACGGTCCGCCGTCGATGCTGAGCTACCACGCGGGGCATCAGATCTGGCTGCCGACGCCGAAGGGGGCGTTTGCCGGCATCATCAAGGTCGACCCGCCCGACTGCCACGACCTGGAGCGGAAGGTCTTGCTCCCCGGCACGAGTATCCTCGACGAGCACGGCCGGCCGTGGACCGTGCCGATCGCCCGGTCGCCGCATGAACGCTACGGCGCGCTGCCGCTGGAATTCAGTTTCGAAGGGGAAACGGCCGTCGGCGAACTGCAGCCCCGGTGGCAGTGGCTCTGGGAGCTCGCCGGCGAGTTCCGCGATTACTTCGTCCGCGAGGACGAAGGATACCAGCGGCCACCGATGCGCTGGCTCGTCGAAAACGTGCTGAAAGTCCTGGCGGTGAACTACCGCCTCGGGCCGACCGAGATCAATCTGCTCCGCGAGTGCGGTCGCAATCCGCTGTCGCAGTCGTTCGTGTACCGGGCGGCTTCGGCCACCGTTGACTTCGACGTCATCGTCGAAGCAAAAAAAAACTCGCCGGAGAGCTCCGACACCCCAGCCGAGAACTCCTCCTCCTCTCCGCCTGGCGACACGGCAGACTCGCCGGATACCGGCCCAGTTGGGGAGCCCTGATCGCGGCGGAGATTTTGGACGGCGAGGACGCCCAGGAGCACTTTCACCAGAACCTGATCTTTGTGCGTTGAGCGGCGGTGAGTTGTGGGAACGGTCAAGGTTACATTCACCGGCGATAAGACGAACCTGGAGCAGGCGTACCGGGACCTGGCCCGCCAGGTCGTGCAGCTCGAGCAGGCCAATCAGCGCTTGGCTGCCGCCACCGAGCGAGCCAACAAGGAGGGCATTAGCGGACTCGGCAAGAAGAACATTCTCCTGAAGGAGAATCTCGCCCAACTGAAGTCGATGGCAACCGGCTGGTTTAGCGTCACTGCGGCGATCCAGGCGGCGAACAACGAGATTCAGAAGAACCACGAGCTGCAGGAGCGGTCTGCCGGCGCCCAGAAGACGCTCGCCCGAGTGCAGGCGGAACTGTTCCAGGGGATGGCCGGCGCCACTCCGGCCGAGCGGCAAGAGGCGATCGCGGGCATTCGGCAGATCGCCCGGGAGACGCGATTCCCAGACGAGGGGGCGCTGACGAGCGCTGTCGGCGCCGCGTACGGGGTGAACGGCGGCAATGTCCAAGCGGCCCTCGAAGCCGCCCGCCAGGCGACGACCGTAACCAACGTCACGCCGCAGGACGTCGCCAACGTCGCCAAAGCCACGGCGCTCGTGATGCAGACCGGCAATCTGTCGGCGGAGCAGGCGTCCGCGTTCGTCGCCACCGCCGGCGACGTGTCGCCGATCGAATCGCTGCGACTTCGCAGTGAGCATATCCCGGCCGCGGTGGCGAGTATGTCGGGCACGGTGAAGACCGACCGCCTGCAGTCGATGCGAGAGTCCGCCGCGCTGTTCTCCGCCCTCAGCTTCGCCAGCTCGGATTTCGAAGGCGCACGCTCTCGGACCGCCGCGGTGGCATTCACCACGCAGCTCGAAGAGCTGTTCACGACCGGCATGAAAATGTCCGTCGGCGGGCACAGCTTCCGGCTCAAGCCTGGCGAGGACCCGGGCACTATCGAGGGGCGCATTCGCTACCTGCAGGAGAATCCGAAGTACGCCAAGGCGTTTCTATCCGGCGCGAGCATCGGACAGAACTACGAGATTCCGATCCGGGAGCTGCTCACCGAAAAAGACTCGAACATCGCGAAGGCGTTTCAGGAGTTCATCCCCAAGATCACCACCGAGGCGTCGTCGTTCACGGCGCTGCAGCAGGATCTGAAGGCGGGCACCGAGGAGCTACGCCTAGCGCACCTGTCGGCGATGCGCGAATCGGTCAAGCAACAAGCGGAGCTGACCGATCGCGAAGGGGCCCGGCAAGCGGAGGCCCGCCGCATTTTGCAGGAGGGGCTCGAAGCCAGCGCACCGTATCGAGCCAGCCCATTCGGGACTCGGCACGCTCTGAGCTGGTCAACATCGCGCATTACGCAAGACCTAAACGTCGCGCTTGGTAATGCGCCTGAAGAATCGGCGATCCACTTGCTCGAGCAGGCCCGTGAACAGGTGCGGGTTCCGCGGCGGTCGCTGCTCGGCTTCGCGATGGAGTCTCCGGTTGAGCCCGAGAACCTGCAGGGAGATCAGAAGCGGATCTACGACCTGCTCACCAAACAGATCGAGCTCCTGGAGGAACTGGCCAAGGCGAATCAGGAGATGAACCAGCGCGACGCCGCGCGCGAGCAGAGGCGGCCGGCGGCGACCGGACTCGGCGCCGAAGTGGGGAGGCACCGCGAGCGATGAGCGCCTTCAAGATTGGCCCGCACGAGTTCATCAGCATGAGCCGGGCGATCAGCAGCCCGACGCCCAAGCTCTCGCGGGAAGTGCGGTCCGGCGTCGCCGGCGTCACGTTCTGGGATACCGGCAAGCGGGCCGAGCCGATCCTGGTGGCGACCGTCGTCGATACGGCCGACAGGGCCGCGGCGACTGCGCGTCTGAAACAGTACGAAGCGCTAGTCGGATCCGTGGCGACGGTGACCTGGTTCGGGGACCTGCTGGACGGCGTGAACGTTGTCGTGATGGACGTGCAGCCGGTCGACGGCGGCATCCGCACAATGCTGATTGGCGTGGGCGGAACGACCGGCGGAGTCAGTCATGGGCTTTGCGCCGCCGTGTGGACCCTCAATCCGATCGATGCAGGATCATAGCGCATGTCGACGACTCAGCTCACCGTTTCGTTGCAAATGTCCGGCCGCGAGGTCTTCACGACGTCGGAAGCGCCTTCGGCAACGAACGAAGACCAGCGGACGCTAGCGGCTGCCGGCAACAACGTGCAGGCGACGCTCAAGGGCACGACGACGCCCAAGGTCGACCAGCCGATCGTCTCGCTGGCCATTACGCTCGACGGGGCCGGCGAGTACGTGCTCGACCTGACGTCGGCGCCGGCCCTGGCGCTCCCGGCCGGCGCTTCGCGCACGGTCGACCTGACGGGGAAAAAACTCGTCGCCTACGCGCTCCGGGCCAAGGAGGACAATGCGGCCGACATCCAGATCGACGGCTCGGTCTCGAACGCCTACGTATTCCTGACGGCCAACACCTTCCTGCTCAAGAAGGGGTGGCGGCAGATGGGAGCGGTGACCTCGCTCGCCAGCGAAATGCCGGCCGTCAGCTCGTCGGCGAAGATCATCCACTTCAAGGGGACCGCCGCCGACGTCGTCTACGCGGACTTCTACTTCGGCACGCCCTAACGGAGCCCCGCCTTGCCGACCTTGCTCCGCTTCCGGTCGCAGACCAGGTCCACGGTTCTCGCCCAGCGCGTCTACTGGAAGGCCCGTTGGGCGGACGAGTGGAGCCTCGTGCCGTTCCTGTGGTGCGCGCAGGCCGAATGGGCGTGCAATCCGACCATCCCGACGGCCGTCTTCAAATGGCGGTACGGCTACAAGCTCGACCCGGGCGACCTCGAATTCGCCGCCCGGCTCCGGGAGCGAAACCGGGCCCGCTTCTACGTGAAGGCGGAGTTCGACAATCACGCGATCGACTCGGAGAGCGAGGGCCCGCTGAGGTGGTACGGCACGCTCGAGGTTGAGCTCGACGAGCTGCTGGGCCCGCTGACGAAGACGATCGGCGGCGAAAACGTCGTCCTGGCGACCGGCGCCAACCACTTCACCGGCTACGGGCTGGAGTTCCAGCTCGAGCAGGCGATCGTCGATACGGCCGTCGTGGCCGGCTCGCCGAGCGACTACGTCGTCGGCCGCGGCCTGGCGTTCCACGCGAGCGCGCGACTCAACGACGTCGTCTCCACCGGCAACCGCAGTCTGGCGAAAGGGGAGGGAGGGAGCTACGTCTTCCATGAGGCGAAGACGGGCGGCAAGGATTGGTCGACGCGCGACGCGGTCGAGTACTTGCTCGCGCACCACGCGCCGAAGGACCACAACGACCAGGTCTGGCTGCCGTTCAAGCTCTCGGATCCCGACGACGTGCTGCCGACATGGGACAAGGTTTCCCAGGAAACGCACGGCCGCAGTACGCGTTCGCTGCTCAACAGTCTGATTCCCCGCCAGCGGCTGATCGGCTATCGGATCGATCCGGACGACTCGCCGGGTGGCGACATTCGGCTCCGGCCGTTCAGCTTCACGGATACGCCGATCCCCATTACCGCCGTCCCGGGAGCCGCGATCCCGGCGAACGACCGGACCTTCCGCCTCGTGTTTGACGAGGACCGCGGGGCGATCCCGACGCTCAAACGGTCGGTCCTCGACGAGATCGACCAGGTGATCGTCCAAGGAGCGCGGCGGACGTCGACCGGCACCTTCTCGTACGCAGACGGCACGCTGGCCAACGGCTGGACGTCGGACCTCGAAACGAAGTACGAGCTAGGGGCGAGCACCGCCGGCGACTATCCGTCCGACGTCGAGGAGCGGATCCTGCGCAACGCCCAGGCGCGATCGGCCGACTATCTCAAGCCGGTCTATTCGCGCTTCGTGCTGCCGGACGGCTTCGACTGCAAGGTCGGCGACGGCGAAGGGGGAACGAAGCGCCCCCTCACTCCGTCCGACGGCGACGAAACGAAGGCGGTTCCGCTCGCTCCCGACGACCTCCGCTTCATGGACGCCCTGCCGCTCCTGGAGGGCTACGACTACTCGACGTCGCTCAGCAACCCCACCGAGACGCACATCGGCGAACACAAGCGGATGCAGCCGATCGTCCTCTTTCGCCGGTCCGATTGGGCGTCCGGCAAACGGGTTTACCGGCACGCGGAGTCCGCGGGGATCGGCGCCGATCTGGCCATGTCGCTGGACGTGTTCGACATCTGGTCGGCCCGCTGCCGGGTGGCGGACAAGGACGGGGCGCTGCTGGTGGAGGTAGCGAACACCTACCAGCACGCGATCGCCTATGACGACTTCACGCCGCTCGGCGACGACATCGAAGTCGGGACCGCCTCCTTCCGCAAGATGCTCGTCACCGCGGCCGTCGAGTGGTCGGAGTTCGCGACCGCAACGTGCCCGGCGGTCGCTCCCTTCGGGCGCGACGTCGCCCGCCGGCTGCGGATCGACGCCGGCAACGCGTTCCGATGCGACTATGTCGCCCCGAACACGGTGCTCGGTTTGGACGCGCAAACCGGTCTGCTGCAGCGGTCCACTGAAGGCGGATTCCTGCGTGACGATCGGCCGAAGCTGCAGGCGATCGCGGAGGTGGCCTTCGAGTGGTACCGGCGCGTCCGCCGCGTGCTCGAGTTCCGCACCACGCTCGTTAACAGCGCGCTGCGGATCGGCGATTACATCGCCGCCGTCGGCGATCCGGACCTGAACGGCGAAGTGACGACCGACGACGTCAACAGCGTGGTGACGTCGATTCGGGTGGTCTGTCCGGCGATCGAGAGCGAGGGATCCGTGTCGATCGGTCCCCCAGCGATCGAGTACCAGACCGCCTTCGGCGAGCTGGATTCGATCAAACTCGTCGAGTCCGCCTTCACGCCCCAATGAGCACGCCAGCTTCGAACGCGGAACGGATCGAGCAACTCGAACGGACCGTGCGTGAACTGCTCTCTCTGCTCCACGCGGAGCGTGCGGATTGTTTCTCGCAGCGTCGCCAGGTGTTTCTCGGCGTCACGGCCGCGGCCGAGGGACAGCCTTACCCGGAGGACGGTTGCCAGTTTCCGATCCTCTTCATCGACCGCAACTTTACCCCGGTGACCGGGGTCTGCAGCGGAACGAACCATCCGCGCACGCAGTATCCCAAGGTCGTCGCCCAAAACATCTCGGGCGAGTACGTGCCGCAAGGGACGCTCGTGCAGGTCTTCTTCCATCACCCACCGCCGGGCACGACCGGCAGGGGGAAGTGGTACATCAGCCACGTCGGCAAGCAGCGGGAGGTCCGCCGGTTCAAGCTGACCTCGGAGCTGACGCACGCCGACGGGGAGACGGTGGCGGACGGCGTGCTGCGGTTTTGGGACGCGACCGCCCAGGACTACGTCGACGGCCCGGCGATCAAGCTGCACGACTGGTGGGCCGAATCGCAGGCCGGCGCCGTCGGCAGCGACTCCGGCACGACGACCGGCATGTGGCAGGCCGCGGTCGGCATGGAGGGGTGGTGCATCCAGCGCGAAGGCGTGACGAGCGTCGAGGTCGAGGATCCGGAGGATCCGGACTATCCGTCGCGGGACGAGGAGAACCACTACGACATCCTGTGGATGGAAACCTTCGCCTGGCGATTGGAGGCGGAGGCCACGGCCGACGTCGAGACGGGAGAGGAGCCTTGGGAGACGGAGGTCGAGCTCGAAGCCGCGTTTGAACAGGGGATCCCGCCCGAGACCGTGCTGAAGCTCTACGACTATCAGGAGTTTTTCCCGCACATCCTCGAAGGCGCGAAGGTCAAAGCGAACCGGAGCGAGATCGACGCGGCCGATCACGAGTCCCCCTCGTACCGGATCGACCAAGCGCAGCAGATGGGATTCCTGGCGACGGCCACGCTCACCGAGAAGATGTGCGCCACCGGGAGCTACGGGATCGAGGGGTTTGCGATCGCCACGTTCTCGCCGTTCAACCTCGAGCCGGTCGGCGTCTACGAGTGCGTCAATCCTCGCGGCCATCTGGGCGAGGCAGGGGACGAGGTGGTCCTGCTCTTCCACGCCGACATCGACACCGGAGACCGCACCTGGTGGGAGGTGATCGACGTCACGAAGAAGAAGGTGAAGTATCACCAGATCCGCTGGAATGCGAGCACAAAGTGTTTCGAGTTCCGCGAGCACGAAGTCGCGGTCGAGTACTGCGAGCCGATCGACGAGTCCGAGTGGCAACCGCTGCTTTGCTTCGCTCCGTGCCCGACGTCGTAGGAGGTTCCCATGCCAGATATGGGCGTCCTCTACAACGGCGTGCCGCTCCTGAACTCGGAAGGCGTGCCGGTCTATTACGACGGCGTCGGAGATCCGCCGGCCTCCTGCTGCTGCGCCACCGGTGTGTGCCCCTGCTTCCCCGGCCCTGTGCCGGCCGTATGGGAGGTGACCATCGATAACGTCGGAGACGCCGGCAGGGTCGACGGCTGCTGCGAGGGCCACAACGCCACATTTGCCGTGCCGCAGGAGATCAATGGCGAGAACGGAGAGCCGTCGCCCTGCAACTGGGTGCTCTCATACATGGCCTGCGAGCAGACGAATGTTCGCGTCTCAATCACCTGCGGCGGCAGTGGAGTGACGGTGCAGGTTTTCATCGAAGCGCCGACTGATACGGCAGAATTCCGACGGACCTTTCCGCCTGGCAGCTTGCCGTCGGACATTGTCGGCGACATTCCATTGGTCGCTGGTGGTCCCGCCAACTGCGATTTCTCGGCGGCTACATGTTCCATCGCTCCGGGGTGATCTGTGAAACCGCTGTGCGATTTCGAATCGACTCCCACTGCCGGCGGCTGGTTTCATCGGTGCCGCGTCTGCGGCTTTACCAAAGCCAGTCCGAGCCGCCGGTACGTCCGCCAATGCCGGGGGCAGCAGCGGGATCCGACCGAGCCGCCTCGCGGGCCGTGCGTTCACCGCGGCGAATCCACCGACGAATTGGTGGAGTGCCAGAGCTGCGTGAAGGCGTCGCTCAAGGTGTTCGAGTGCGCCGTGCATGGGAAGTGCACGATCGAGAAGAAGGGGGCCGGCGTCTCGGCCGTTTGCCGCACCTGCAAGGACTACCAGAGCGTCACTCTTGGGGTGGCAGGGCCGAGCGGCACTGCTCCAACTCCGTCTTAAGCTTGGCGTTCGCTGCCCGCTCGGATTGCAACTGATGCCGCAAGAATTCCTCGTCGACGATGCGATACGTCTTCCCGCTGCTCAGGCCAGCGAGGTAACTGCCAACCAGCGCGACCACTACCAACAGGCTTTTGAGGGAGAAGTTCATTGCCGGGCCCACCGAATAAGGCGAATAGGTACGGTGTGTTCGCCAAGATAGTCGGGGTCTTGTCCCGGGAAAGAGTCGCCGAACGCGTCGCTAGCGTCCGGAAAAGCGCAGGGTCTTTTCCGAAAAGGACTTAGCTTTTCGGAAAATTTTTCTGGTTTTTTTGGGGGGCCGCGTCGTTGGGCCTCAGATCGTCGCATTCGTTCCACAGCCAGACGATCGAACGCCAACCGTGTTTTAGCGCGACCCTGCAGAGCATGCTGATCACAACGCATCCCGGCAGTACGAAGGCCACGAAGCAGACGATCGCGCCCCTGCGGAAGATAAGTTGACGGACGGTGAGGCCGGCTTCTCGGGCGTCCGCCTGCAGCGACAAGACGCACCCCTCGATTGCCCCCACGATAAACAGGAGAGCGATCCCCCCTATCGCAATCCAGCCAGTGAGGGGGATTCGGGAAGGCCGCGAATTTTGCGGGGCTGAGGACATGCAGGGGAGCTCCGGTTCGCCGGTTTCGGTCTCGCCAATCATAGCGATTTGGGACGGCGAATACGGAAAAGTCTGCGCGGAATCATAATCCGCGTGTCGGGGGTTCGAGTCCCTCCTCCGCTACTTCAAAAACAAAACAGCCAGACGACCATCAGGTCGCCCGGCTGTTTTTTTGTGCGTCAGTTGCCGTTGCAATCTG
>Ga0182741_1000790_pt1 | contig 44766 bp, 47 predicted proteins | sample eDN5th37CBELigOP_FD_128874 | JGI IMG/M metagenome (GOLD analysis project Ga0182741, IMG submission 128874) | Enriched Organic Plus compost microbial communities from Emeryville, California, USA - eDNA 5th pass 37_C BE-Lig OP (version 2) (version 2) ... | reverse complement strand
TGGTCTGGGCTTGGCACGCGCTCACCCGCACCTCGCCGCTGATGGAGGCGTCCGACCCGAAGAACGACCTCGACAAGGTGATCATCCTCCTCACCGACGGGGAGAACACCCAGAACCGCTTCTCGAACAAGACGAGCGCGATCGACCGGCGCACCGAGGCCGCCTGCGCCAACGTGAAGAATGCCGGCATCAAGATCTATACGATCCGCGTCCTCGACGGGAACGCGTCGCTGTTGCGCAACTGCGCGACACGGCCGGAAATGTATTACGACGTCCAGAACGCCGACCAGCTGTCGGACGTGTTCAAGGACATCGCCCAGAACCTGGCCAACCTGCGCCTGTCCAAGTAAGACCCGGCGCATTTGGCGGCCGGGCGTCCGGACAAAGAAAAGCCCGGCCGAAGCCGGGCTCGGGTCGCGGCGTGGCGGGCGGAATTACTGCGCCGCCGTCTTCGCCATCAGGCCTTCAAAGGGCTTGTAGCTTTCCTTGGCGAGATCGGCATAGAGCTCGCCAAGCTTGGTCGCCTCGGCGACGAAATTCTCGTAGGCGCCGCGCAGATAGTTCGTCTGCACCTCGACCGCGCTCTCCAGCGACCGCGCGCCCATCAGCTTCTCCGCCGCCGCGGTGCTCTCCTCGAACGACTTCTTCGAGTAGTCCGCCACTTCGACGGCGATCGCCTGCACGCCCTTGGTCACCGCACCGAAGGACTTCATGGCCAGATCCATGTTGTCCTTGCTCAGTTTCTGCATGTCCTCGAAGGTCTTGAACATCGTCTACCTCTTGGCGCCCCGCGCTTGCATAGCGGGCCTCGTCGATGCACGCTCCGCAAGCCCGGACGGCCCGACGGATGGCGCACGTTACTGCACCGCACAATCGAAGTCAATATTTCTTTCGCATTGCAATATTTCACAGGACGGGCCAGCAGTGGTTTAACAGTTTGGCAACTGCCCCGGCCTACCGTCATTGACTGTTGCCATTGCAACGACGGTCTGACCGGGACGCACCCGCGGTCCGTTGCACCGCCCCGATCCGGGGCTCCGCTTCAGTCGGACGACGACCGCGCGGCCGCCGAGAGAACAGGGACGTGAGGATGCTCCGGGACGGGCATCCGGAATGAGGGACGGGGAATAAGAGTATGGTTGGACGCGCCGGAGCCCGCGTTGGGCTGCGAACCGCCGTGGTTGGTGTCGTGGCCGCGGCCATCATGGTCGTTACGGCCGGCGCGCCGGCCGAGGCGAAGCGCCGCAAGGCCTCCAGCTACAGCCCGCCCTACGCGGCCATCGTCGTGGACGCCAATAACGGCGAGGTTCTGCACGCGAGCAATCCCGATGCGCGGCGCCACCCGGCCTCGCTGACCAAGATCATGACCCTCTATCTGCTGTTCGAGCAGATCGAGGCGGGCCGCTTCAAGCTCGACACGCCGCTCACCGTCTCCGCGCATGCGGCCTCGCAGGCCCCGTCCAAGCTCGGGCTGCGGCCGGGCCAGACGATCGAGGTCGAGGACGCCATCCTTGCTTTGGTGACGAAGTCGGCCAACGACATTGCCGTGGTCATCGCCGAGTCGATCGCCGGCAACGAGGGTGACTTCGCCGCGATGATGACGCGCAAGGCGCGCGCGCTGGGCATGTCGAACACCGTCTACAAGAACGCTTCGGGCCTGCCCAACGACGCTCAGGTCACCACCGCGCGCGACCAGGCCATTCTCGGCCGCGCCATCCAGGACCGCTTCCCGCGCTTCTATCGCTATTTCGCGACCGAGAACTTCAACTTCCGCGGCCGCAACCTGCGCAACCACAACAAGCTGCTCGGCCGTGTCGACGGCGTCGACGGCATCAAGACCGGCTATACCCGCGCCTCCGGCTTCAATCTCGTCACCTCGATGCGGCGCGGCAACCGCCACATCGTCGGCGTCGTGCTCGGCGGCCCGTCCGGATCCTGGCGCGATGCCCGCATGCGCGCGCTGATCGAGGACAAGATCCAGGTCGCCTCCACCCGCCGCACGGTGGGTAAGATCGCCGAAGCGCCGTCCGCGAACGAACCGCGCGTGCGCGCCGCCGCTGCAGCCGAACCGATCCCGGCGCCCATCGCGCGTCCTGACGATGCGCCGCAGGCGAAGCCGGAACCGGTCCGCACGCCCGCCCCGACCGTCGTCGCCGCGGCCGCGGGCACCCCCGTCCCGCTGCCGCCGGCCCGTGCCGACACCACCACCACCGCTGCCGTCCCGCCGCGGCCGGCGCCGGGTTCGACCGAGCCGATCCAGCCGGTGCGTGTGAAGACGATTGCCGTGCGCCCGGGCAACGTCCAGACCGCCGCGCTCGGCCCTATTACCGCGCCGCAGCCCACCGCCAGCAACGCGCAGCTGCACATGCCTTCGTCCGCCCTTGGCCTCGCCCCGCCGCCCGGCGCCCGTCCCGGCGTGCTCGGCGTGCTCCCGGTCGAGCAGGTTCCGACCGTGGGCGACACCGCCTCGGCGTCCGCGACCAGCACGGCCTCCGCCGTCCCGGCAGCTCCGGCCGAGACCGCCTCTTCCGCGCGGGCGCGCCCGGTGGCGCGCGGCGACTGGATGATCCAGATCGGCGCCTTCCCCGACGAGACCGCCGCCCACGAGCGGCTCAAGTCGGCCAAGAGCGTCGCCGGCGAAGTGCTCGCCAGCGCCGACCCGTTCACCGAGCGGGTGATGAAAGGCGACCGCCCGCTCTATCGCGCCCGCTTCGCCGGGTTCGAGAAGGATCAGGCCCAGGCCGCCTGCAAATATCTGAAGCGAAACGATATCGCCTGCCTCGCACTGAAGAACTGAGGCATCAACGACAACGGGATGACGTCAAACCGACAGGAGCCGCCAAGCGTGTTGTTGCGTAAGGAGTACGTCACCCATGGCGGCGAAGAAGGACCTCTTTGGCCTCGTTGACGCGGGCCGCGAGATACGTCGACCCCCCTTGGTCGGGATGCAGTTTCTTCATGAGCGACCGGTGCGCCCGGCGGATCTCGTCGCCTCCGGCGCCCGGCTGAAGGCCAAGGATCTGATAAGCCTCCTCCTCGGTCATTGGCCCGGAACCCCGCGCAGCGCCCTGCCCCGCTGCCGCGTCAGCCTGCGCGTGTTCACGCCATCCGGGCTGCCGGCGGTCCAGATACGCTGCGAGTAGCGCCTGGCTCTCGGCGTCGACGCTGGCCAGGAAGCCGATCACGGTCCCCAGATCGAGCGTGTCGAGATCGGCGCCCTCGTGCCGGCCCGCGAGCACGCGTCCGCGCAGCGCCCCGCTGTCGTGATCGAGTTCCATCTCGACGAAGGCGGAGCGCACGCGCGACACCTGGCCCGGGCTCTTGCGCGTACGCCGCATCATCTGCCCGCCCAGCGGCCCCCAGCCCAGCAGGCCGAGCCCGGCCACGCCGAGCGGGATGGCGAGGCCGATCTGGCCGCGCAGCGCGAAGATGCCGGCAATGGCCACGGCGCCGATCCCGCCGGCGGTCTTCATGCCGGTCGCGAGCTTGCGCGGGTCGGCGCCCGAGAACTGGTGCAACAGCCACAGGCCGACGAACAGAACGGCGATACCCAGGAACAGCGCGCCCACAATTACCTCATCTGTGCGAGCAGCCGCTGCGCCCCGGGCTGCCGGCGTTCGGAGAGATCGGCAAGCGCCGCCAGGCCGCCGGCGGCATAAGCCGCCGCCGCCCGCAGCAGCGCGGCGAGTTCATGCGCGGCGCCGGGCTGGAACCGGCAATAGGCGCCGCGCGACAGCCGCGCGATCTCGCGGAAGGCCTGTTCGGCGACGGCGTTGCTGCCCTCTTGGAACACGAAGGCCGGCACCCGCAGCAGCCCAAGCTCGCCGGCCAGCGCGCAGAGATGGTCGACGTCCTCCTCCATCGCGTCGCCGACGAAAACCAGCGCCTGCACCGGCTTCTTCGCCGTCTCCGCGCGCGCATGGGACAACACCCGCCCGATCTGCGTGTGGCCGCCGCGGCAGTCGATCGTCGTCATCAGCTGCGCCAGCTTGCCCGCGTCCGACACCCAGCGCGAGGCGCGGCATTCGTTGAAGCCGCGATAGTAGACCAGCTGCACGTCGAGCCCGCCGATCGCGGCCGCCTCGCGGAACATCTCCGCCTGCAGCTGTGTCGCCTGGTCCCAGGTCGGCTGCCGGCTCATCGTCGCGTCGAGCGCGAACATCAGGCGGCCGCGACCGCCGGCTTGCGCCGGCGCCATCGCCCGCGCCTGGGCGAGGAACGCCTCGATCTCGCTGCGCGGCGACGCGGCGTCGGGCGTGGCCTCGCCACGCCGCATCGGCACGTCGTCGTCCTGGCCCTTGCCCATCGCACCCACCTGCCGGGGAATCTCCCCCGTCTCGGATAATAGGTGGCCATCTGGCCCGGCGAAGCAATGGCCGGCCTGCCGCTGCGACGCTGGCGACCGCCGTGTCCCTCTGATAGGGTCCGCCGCCGTTCGACAACCAGCTGGGGCAACGGGAATGACGGCAAGGCCACGCGTGATGCGCACCGTCCGCAATCTGCGGCGGGCGATCGCAGACTATCGCGGCAGGGGTGAAACCGTCGCTTTGGTCCCGACCATGGGGGCGCTGCATGCGGGCCATCTTGCACTGGTGAAACGCGCCCGCCGCGCTGCCGACCGCGTCGTCGTCTCGATCTTCGTCAACCCGACGCAGTTCGCCCCGACGGAGGATTTCTCCTCCTATCCGCGCACCTTCCAGGCCGACCTGAAGGCGCTGGCTCAGCTTTCGGTCGATATCGTCTGGGCGCCGACGGTGCCGGAAATGTATCCGCCGGACTTCGCCACCCGCGTCATTCCGGAAGGCCCGGCCACGGTCGGCCTCGAGGACCGCTTCCGCCCGCATTTCTTCGGCGGCGTCGCCACCGTGGTGTCGAAGCTGTTCCTGCAGGTCGCGCCCGATGCCGCCATTTTCGGCGAGAAGGACTACCAGCAGCTCAAGGTGGTCGCCCATATGGCGCGGGATCTCGACATCCCGGTCAAAGTGATCGGCATACCGACCGTGCGCGAGAAGGACGGCCTCGCCATGTCTTCGCGCAACGTCTACCTGTCGGAGCAGGAGCGCGCCGTCGCGCCGGAACTGTACCGCGTCCTTACGCAGTGCGCTAAGCGCATTGGGAACGGCCGGCCGATCGCGGCGACGCTCGCCGACGGGCGCGCCGCCATCACCCGCGCCGGCTTCGCCCTCGACTATCTCGAGGCGCGGCACGCCGAGACGCTGACGCCGATCCGCTCGCGCCGCGACGGCCCGATCCGCCTGCTGGTCGCGGCGAAGATCGGCACGACACGGCTTATCGACAATATCGGCGTGTGAGGCGGCGGTTTCCTCGCCTCACTGCTCCACCATCTCGACGCGGCGGTTGCGCGCCTGGCCCGCCTCGCTGCGGTTGCTCGCGACCGGCGCCAGCGGCCCGAGCCCGCGCGGCGTCAGGCGCTTGGCCTCGATGCCGTAGCGGCTCTGCAGCGCCTTGGCCACCGCCTCCGCGCGCCGCTGCGACAGGCCGAGATTGTAGTCGAGCGTGCCCTTGTTGTCGGTATGGCCGATCACATAGACGCGGGTGCCGGGATTGGCCTTCAGGAATTTGCCCATCTCCGCCAGCTGCGGCTCGGATTCCGGCTTGATGTCGGCTTTGTCGAAGTCGAACAGGATGCCGTAGAACACCGCCCGTCCCTCGGCCGCGACCTTGCCGCCAATATCGGCCGCGCTCACGACCTCCATGCGCTTTTCCATCTCGCGCGGCTCGACGATCTCGACGAGCACACCGACCCGATCGCGCAACGCCTCCGACGGGCGGCCGAACGGCGCGCCTTGATGCAGTCCGCCATAGATGGCGACATAAGTGTCGCCGGCGGGCCCCGCCTTCTTGAACAGGCCGTAGCGCACGTCGACGAGCTGCCCGAAGGCCGCTTCGATCAGTGCAATGCGCGGCCGCTCGTATCCTTCGGCCACGACCTTCGAGTCGGCGGAATCCCAGCGATATTTCAGCAGCGGGAAGCTCTCGCCGCAGTCGGCGGCACATTGGAATACGGGCGAGAAACCGTTGCCCACGATGGGCTGCTCGAAATTGCTGATCACCTCCAGCGCCGATCGGCCTTTCGGCGCGACGTAGATCGAGCGGGTGACCTGGCCTTGCAGGGCAATCGTGCCGGCAAACTTCTTGTCGGCCTGATAGCGCCGGCCCTGCGCCGGTCCCGTCGGCAACGTCAGCGCGTCGAACGCCTTCACCGTCTGCGCGATCAACACCGAGCCCGTATAGCGCCCGGTCAGCGGACTGTCCGCCGCCTTCGCCACGTCGCGCGCGAGCAGCGCCTCCGCGCTTTGCGCGAGAGCGCTCGCAGGCGAAGCGAGCATCGCGGCGGCGACGACAAGACCCACTGCGTGCTGACGATGAAACGGCATCGCGCCCCCCTTTTACGTCCAACCTGATCTATCGTCGCATCGGCGCGCGATCGGGTTCAAGCCGCCGGGGCTTTACAGCAAGCCGAGTTCCCGCAATTCGCGACGCAGCGTCTCCGGCATCGCGGCGAGCCCCGCGCCGGCACGGTCGAGATCGGGCGGCGCATCCTTGGCGGCGAGATAGCGCCAGCCCTGGAACGGCCGGAACGGCCGCGGCGCCACCAGCACCAGTTCGGGATCGAGCACCAGATGACAGCGCCCGACGCCTTCGGAATCGACGAACGGCCGGATCGCGGTGAGGCGCTGACGGCAGGCGATCTCGCCGCGGATCACCCAGTAGAGCGAGCCGCCGTCGAGCAGTTCCTCGACCCGCTTCGGCACCATACGCGTCGTATGCGTGTGCTCGGGCGGCAATCCGTGCGCCTTCTTTTCGCGCAGACGCACTTCGATCCAGTCCGCGAGTTCCTTCGCCGTGTCGACGCCGACGCACAGCTTGATCAGGTTCAGCGCCATTCCAGTCTCCGCATCACGCCTGCGCCGCTTCGATCACCAGCACGGTGGCGCCCTCGCCGATCTGCGCCCCGGTCTCGGCGGTGATCTCGACCACCGTGCCCGCGCACGGCGCGGTCAACGCGTGCTCCATCTTCATCGCCTCCAGGATCGCGAGCCGCTGCCCTTTCTCCACCACGGCGCCGGCCTCGACCAGCACCGCGAGCACCTTGCCGTGCATCGGCGCCTTCACCACCCCGTCCCCGTCGAGATGGTCGAGATCCACCGTGTCGTAGCTCTTGAAGGCGACGTGGCGCTGCTGCCCGTCGGCGATCGCCACGACACCGTCGCCGCTCGCCTCGATCCGGATTGCGGCGTCGCCGCCGACCCCGTCGACACGCGTATAGTGGCCGTCCGCATCCCACGCCACGACGGCCTGCCGCGGCGCGCCGTCGACGACGATGTCGATCGCGAGCTGGCGCGGCCCGGTCAGCGCAAATCCGTCATTGGCCGCCCATGGATCGTCCCAGCCACCAGCGGGCGCCAGACGCCGCCGCTCGCGCGCCACCAGCGCATCGACCGCGCTGGCCACCAGCCGCGCGTCGGTCTCGCGGTCGACGCCCACCAGCGCATCGAGATGCCGGGCGATGAAGCTGGTGTCGAAGCGGCCGGCGCGAAATTCCGGATGCTCGACGAGGCGCTTGAGAAATCCGGTATTGGTGCGTGGCCCGACCACGACGGTCTCCGCCAGCCCCGCCGCGAGCCGCGCCAACGCCTCGTCGCGATTGGCGCCATGGGCGATCACCTTGGCGATCATCGGATCGTAGTACGGCGACACGCTGGTGCCTTCGGCGACGCCGGTGTCAACGCGAAGGCCCGGCCACTTCGGCAGTTCGAGGCGCTGCAGCCGCCCCGTCGACGGCAGGAAGCCGCGCTCCGGGTCCTCGGCATAGACGCGCGCTTCGACCGCGTGGCCGGTGAGCGGCACTTCGACTTGCGTCAGCGGCAGCGGCTCTCCGGCCGCCGCGCGAAACTGCCACTCGACCAGGTCGAGACCGGTGATCGCCTCGGTCACCGGATGCTCGACCTGCAGCCGCGTGTTCATTTCCATGAACCAGAAGCCGTCGCGGCGCAGGCCGCGCGCGCCGTCGGCGATGAACTCCACCGTCCCGGCGCCGACATAGCCCACCGCCCGCGCCGCTTCCACCGCCGCCTGCCCCATCGCCGCGCGCACCGGCTCGGTCATGCCGGGCGCCGGGGCTTCTTCGATCACCTTCTGGTGCCGCCGCTGCAGCGAACAGTCGCGCTCGTTGAGATGGATCACGTTGCCATGGGCGTCGGCGAAGACCTGGATTTCGACATGGCGCGGCTGCGCGATGTATTTCTCGACCAGCACGCGCGGATCGCCGAAGGCCGATTGCGCCTCGCGCTGCGCCGCCTCCAGTGCAGCCTCGAAGTCGGCGTGCTTGTCGACCCGGCGCATGCCCTTGCCGCCGCCGCCGGCGACGGCCTTGATCAGCACCGGATAGCCGATCTGGTACGCCTTCTCCTTCAGGAATTTCGGGTCCTGGCTCTGGCCGTGATAGCCCGGCACGACCGGCACGCCGGCTTTCTCCATCAGCGCCTTGGCCCGGTCCTTCAGGCCCATCGCCCGGATCGCGGCCGGCGGCGGCCCGACGAAGACGAGGCCCGCCGCCGCGCAGGCCTCGGCGAATTCGGCATTCTCCGACAGGAAGCCGTAACCGGGATGCACGCAATCGGCGCCGGCCTGCCGTGCGACTTCCACCAGCCGCTCTGCGACCAGGTAGCTCGCGGCCGCGGGCGCCGGCCCGATCGGATAGGCCTCGTCGCAGGCGAAGCGATGCGGGGCGGCGGCGTCGGCATCGGAATAGACCGCGATCGTGCGCATCCCGAGCCGGCGCGCGGTGCGCGCGATCCGGCAGGCGATTTCGCCGCGATTGGCGATCAGGACGGAAGAAAACATGCGGGCACCTCCGCGCCATTCTACTGGCGCGACCGCGCCGCTGCAGCCGCGCCGCCGGCGCGGCCGCCACTTGTCCTCAGAAGAGACCTACTGGGCGCCCGGGCCGAGCTGGATCGGCGCCGCCACGGCCGGGCGGGCCGGCTGCTGCGCTTGCGGCCGCGGCGCCTGCGCGGGCCGCTCGGCGGCCGGGCGCTGCGGTTGCGCGGTGCGCCGCGCCGGCGGGCTGGGGCGCGGCGGCGCGGGTTCGGGCGTCGGCGCCGCCGCCGGCGGGGGGGTGGCCGGCTCGGCATTCATGATGCTCACCGCCGGAATCGAATCCGCCGACGGGATGTTGAAACCCGGCGGAATCGGCGACGGCCGGCCCTCAACGAGCGCCGGCGCCTCGTTCGCGGGCGCGCTCGCGGTCCGGGCCGGCGCCGCGTCCCACGCCGCCGCATGGCGGCTCACCAGGGTCTCGAACGTCTTCTGCTCCAGATGCGCCCGCAGCCGCGACGGGTCGCGCACCGCGGCGAAGAAATCGCATGCGTCCGGGCGGCAGTCATCGCGCGTCGCCAGCACGTGCGCGGCGAGGCCGAACGGATCCGCCTCGATCGACTTGCGCAGGCCGTTGACGGTCTCCTCGTAGGCGGGATCCATCCGCAGCGCGTAGTCGGCCGCGTCGACCAACAGCGTCAGCCGTGCTCCGATCAGCGCCGTCGCGGCCGCGACCGTCTCCGGCTTGCCGAACACGACCCGTTCGCAGGCTTGCACGCTGCTCTCGCCGCCGACCGCATCGAGACAGGCGAGCGCCGAACCCGGGGCAGTCGCCTGGATCAGCAGCGCATTGAGCCGCGCATCGAGCGCGCGCCGCTCGGCCGCCCGTTCGCTGTCGCGCCACTGCTCCAGTGCCGCGACGCCGAGCCAGCCGGCACCCGCCAGCACCGCCACCACGGCGAGGCTGGCCAAGGCCCAGGCCGCACCCGAGCGCAGGATGGCGAGGACGAACAGCAGCACGATCAGCGCCGCGGCAGCAGCCGCCAGCCATACCGGAACGGTCATCGGGGCAGCCGCCCAGTCCAGCCCAGGAAGCGCCATGCCCGCGTCGTCTGCCATCGTTTCACCGCCTGCACCCCCTCGCCCAATTATGCCGCACCCGGCCGCAACTCGCTAGCGTGCAATGGAAATTCGCCCTTTTCGCGATTCGCGCCGGGGCTGCCGCATCGTTAACGCTTCATTGAACCAAAAATTTGAATATGAGCGGACCGCGTTGGCGCCCCCGTCCGACGCGATCTTCCATGACGCACGAGGCGGCCAATGGGAATCGCAGGTAACCAGCGTCCCGCCGTCGGCGACAGCATCGATCTGGCCGAGTCGATCCTTGCCGACCTACGCAAGCGTGGTCTGCCGGCGTCGCCCAGCGACTTCGACGTCTGGTTCAGCTACCGCGCCGACGCCAATCCGGCGCTGAAGGCGGCCGCTGACGCCCTTCTCGCACGCGGAGCGCTCACCGCGGCCGATGTCGAGCGGCTCCAGGCCGAGCACCTCTCCCCGTTCCGGCTCACCGGCGGCGATCTCGACACCCTGAACACGCGTCTGTCCGCGCGATTGCGCGACGCTCTCGCCGCGCTCGATACGGCTATCGCCAGTTCGGCCGCACATCAGCAGCATCTCCGGGCCGGCAAGGCCGCCCTCACCTTGCACGGCGCGCCGACCGCCGGAAACCTCGCCGGCGTGATCGACGGCCTGCTCCGCACCGCCCACGAAAGCCGCACCCGGAACGGCCTGGTCGCCGCCCACCTCGAGACCGTCGCGCGCGAGGTACGCATGGTGCAGCAGCGCCTGCGGGCCGCGCGGGCGCTGGCGCAGACCGACCCGCTGACGGGCCTGCCGAGCCGCGGCGCGTTCCGGGCGCTGCTCGGCACGGCCATCGCGGAGACGGCCCGCACCGACGCGCCGCTTGCCGTTCTGCTCTGCGATCTCGATTATTTTCGTGCCGTCGATGACGGCTACGGCCGCCTCGCCGCCGACCGCGCGTTGCGCACGGTGGCGCTGCTGCTGCGCACCCACTGCCGTGACGGCTCTGTGGCGCGCATCGGCGGCGACTCCTTCGCGGCGCTGCTGCCGGGTTACGACCGCGAACAGGCCGCGGCCCTCGGCGAACGCATCCGCCAGGCGGTAATGGGCCATAGCTGGGGCGAAGACGGGCTCGGCCGGATGACGATGTCGATCGGCGTGGCCAGCAGCGATCGCCCGCATGGCGCCCGGTTGCTGGACGAGGCGCGCCGCGCCCTCCGCGTCGCCAAGAGCGAAGGGCGCAACCGCGTCGTTGAAATGACTGCGGACGGTCCGGTCTGGCCGGCGGCCCGCCGGGCCTGACGGCTGCGACGATGCGCGGTCAGTGCTCGGTGTCCCAGGCCGCCATCGCGTCGTAGCCCGACTTGCTCAGATGCACTTTGGAATCGACGCTCTGCACCCAATCCATCGGAATGAAATGGTGCCGGCCGGCCGCGTTGGGATCGTCCTTCGTCAGCTTCAGCCGCTCGGTCCCGTCCATGTGATCGACCATTCCCACATGCGAGCCGTCGGAACCAACAACTTCCATATGCTCGTGAATCTGCTCCGCCCTGATCATGCCGTGCTCCTGTCTGTGACCGGGTGATCGGGAGCAACGGCGCGCCTGGACGATGGTTCCGGCGCGCCGCCGGGCGAACCGCTACGCACCGACGATCATGCGCAAGGCGGAGGCCGCCGTCAGCGCGCCGCCGATCGTCAGGAACAGATTGCGCAGCCACGTCGCGCCGCCCTCCTCCGGCGGCGTTGCGGCCGCGAGTTCCACCGTCGGCGCGGGCGCCGGCGCCGGCGCGGCGGCGGCCGGTTGTTGTGCCGGCGCGGCGTTCGCCGTTTCGGCCGGAGCCGCAACGGGCGCCTCCGCGGCGGGCGGCTCGCCCGCGACCGCGTAGGGAGCCGGCGCGAGCGGCTGCGCCATCGGCGAGGCCTGACGGGTCAGGTCGCCGGTCTCGGGCAGCGGCGGCGGCACGGCGCCGGGCAGCGTCCGCGCCACCGGCGCCGAACCGGCGAAGCCTTCGATCGATTTCGTGAGTTCGGGCTCGGACGGACGCGCCGGAGCGGCGTCGCGCATGTCCGCCAGTTCCTCTGGCATCTCCGGCGGCAACGGCGCAGCGGCCTCGGCCTGCGGCTCAGCCTTCTTCTTCTGCTTCTGCGCGGCGCGCTGTTCGCTCTTGCTGGACCGGCGGGCTGATGTCTTGCGGCGCGCCGAGCGGCGCACGGATCCTTCGCGCCGCGGCGCCTGCAGCGCCAGCGGCTGGGCCGCCGCGGCGGTCTCCGCCTGCGGCTGCTGCTCCTGCTGCTGCGGCGCTGGTGCAACGCAGCCGCCTGGGTAGCGATTGTCGCAGGCCGCGGCCGGATTCAGCCCGAAAACAAGGCCGGCGCACAGGCCGACGGCGAATACGGCGATTGGAAAGCGTCCCATGACGTCCCCCTTCCTGGAGAAGACTGGGCGCCATAGAGACTCCCGCCCGTGGCCTCAGCTAGGCGGGAATGCGGCAGACTCGTGCGATCGGCCGGGATGGCCGGTCAGCCGGAGGAAAGCTGGCTTTCTTTCGCAACCCGTTCGAAAGCCTCGGTTTCGCTCTTGATCCGGTACAAGTGGTCGTCGTCCTCGGAAGGAAGCTGCCGAACGACCCGATAGGTGCCATTGGGAGCGAACCGCCCGACGGCCCCGCTGAGAAACAGGACCGAATCTCCAACCGCGTACTTGTGACTCAATACATCCTCCAACGCCAAACGCCCCGCACACCGCCCGAAGGCTGGTGGCGAGGCCACGCATGCTTGCGCACCATAGCACGGCACCGGCGGAATGGCCGGCTCCATGCCGCTAATATTACGGGCGCCCGTGCCGTTACGGCACCGCCGCGCTGCCGCCGATCGGCGCGTGTTCGACCGGCTCGCTTTCCGGATGCCGGATTGCGGCGGCGATCTCGCGTTTTTCGAGATGCGTCCCGTCGTCGCCCTCGATCAGCACCACCGTGCGACCGCTCTTCTCGACGTGACGGGCCCAGTCGAAAGCCTGATCCAGGCTCTGTACCTCTTTGAAAAGAAAGCGGTCTTTCTCGATCGGCGACACCGACTCGGTGCCCCGCGGTCCGCTGTAAACCCTGTATCGCATCGGCTCCTCCTCGGCCTTTCGGACGCTTGGCGTCCCGGCTCCGGGTGGCCGGCCACCGCCGGCCGTAAGGCAGAGCCCCCGGTTTTGACGCCGGGGGCTCTCCACTTTTCCTGGATGTTCGATTTCTCGAATTGTCCAGGCGCGGGGACAACGCCCCGGGCCTTCGCAGGTTCCCATCCAAGCCGGCAGCCAAGCCGTCGCAGATCGCGATGCGTCACATCCGGAACACGCCGAACCGCGTCTCCGGGATCGGCGCGTTGAGCGTCGCCGCATAGGCGAGCGCCAGCACGCGCCGCGTCTCCGACGGGGCGATGATGCCGTCGTCCCACAACCGCGCCGTCGCGTAATACGGGTTCCCTTCGGCCTCGTACTGGTCGCGGATCGGCTGCTTGAACTCCGCCTCCTCCACTTCCGACCAGCGCCCGCCCGCCGCCTCGATATTGTCGCGACGCACGGTGGCGAGCACGCTCGCGGCCTGCTCGCCACCCATCACCGAGATCCGCGCATTCGGCCAGGTGAACAGGAAGCGCGGCCCGTAGGCGCGCCCGCACATGCCGTAGTTCCCGGCGCCGTAGGAACCGCCGATGATCACCGTGATCTTCGGCACCTGCGCGCAGGCGACCGCGGTGACGAGCTTGGCGCCGTCCTTGGCAATGCCGCCCGCCTCGAACTGGCGCCCCACCATGAAGCCCGTGATGTTCTGCAGGAACAGCAGCGGGATCCGCCGCTGGCAGCACAACTCGATGAAATGCGCGCCCTTCAGCGCCGACTCCGAAAACAGAATCCCGTTGTTTCCGAGAATGCCGACCGGGATGCCGTGAATGCGGGCGAAGCCCGTCACCAGCGTGGTGCCGTACAGCTTCTTGAACTCGTCGAACACCGAACCGTCGACGAGCCGCGCGATCACTTCGCGCACGTCGTACTGCTTCTTGAGATCGGCGGGCACCACGCCGTCGAGTTCCGCCGGATCGTAGGCCGGCGGTTCCGGCGCATGCAGGTCGATATCGGGGCGTTTCATGCCATTGAGATTGGCGACCGCACGCCGCGCCAGCGCCAGTGCGTGAATGTCGTCCATCGCATAATGGTCGGCCACGCCCGATTGCCGGGCATGCACGTCGGCGCCGCCGAGCTCTTCGGCCGACACCACTTCGCCGGTCGCCGCCTTCACCAGCGGCGGTCCGCCGAGGAAGATCGTGCCCTGCCGCCGCACGATGATGGTCTCGTCGGACATGGCCGGCACATAGGCGCCCCCCGCCGTGCACGAGCCCATCACGACGGCGATCTGCGCAATGCCGAGCGCCGACAGCGTCGCCTGATTGTAGAAGATGCGGCCGAAATGATCGCGGTCGGGAAACACTTCGGTCTGGTGCGGCAGGTTGGCCCCGCCTGAATCCACCAGGTAGATGCACGGCAGCCGGTTTTCGCGCGCGATCTCTTGCGCGCGCAGATGCTTCTTCACCGTCATCGGATAGTAGGTGCCGCCCTTGATCGTCGAATCGTTGCAGACGATCACGCATTCGCGCCCTTCCACGCGGCCGATGCCGGTGATCAGCCCGGCGCCGTGGATCGCATCCTCGTACATGCCGTTGGCGGCGAGCGGCGACAGTTCCAGGAACGGCGTGCCGGGATCGAGCAGTCGCATGACGCGCTCGCGCGGCAGCAGCTTACCGCGCGCGAGGTGCCTCTCCCGTGCCTTTGCCGGCCCGCCGGCGGCCGCCGCCGCGCGCTGTCGCGCGAGTTCCGCCGTGAGCTCGGCCATGGCCGAGCTGTTGACGCGGAACTCCGCGGAACCGGTGTCGATGCGCGATTCGATCTTAGCCAAATCGTTCCTCCTCGCCCGCTGCGGCCGGCGCACTATGACGCGCACGGAAGGCGATGTGAACGTGCATTCAGGGCCCTTCACATCCGCGCCATCCGTGCCGGCCAAGCCCGAGTTCCCGGAACGGAGGTCAGCGCTCGGCGTTTCCGTCGCGTCCGACGCGATGGGCACCGGGGCATCCAGAGGAGCCACCTATGCGCAAACAATTGCTGATGACCACCGCTGCTCTGCTGGCCAGTACGGCCATCGCCGCTGCTCAATCCGGATCGTCCGGGGCGACGGGAGGCAGCAGCAGTCAGCCTTCGATGAACCAGCCGTCCTCGAGCCAACCGTCGGCCGGCCAGGGTTCGTCCTCCGGCGGCGCGGCCGGCGAGATGCAGCGTCGTCCGTCGGCACCGGGCGGCGACTCCGGATCGCGCGCGCAGACCCAGGAGCGCGGCGGCAGCGGCCAGACCACCACGCAGAGCCGCGATCAGAAGAGCGGCGACACGATGCGGTCGGGTCAGACCACCCAGGACCGCGATACGCAGCGTTCGGGGCAGACCACGCAGAGCCGCGACAAGGAACGTTCCGGCCAGACGACCACTCAGAGCCGCGACAACGAACGGTCCGGCACGGCCGACCGGATGCAGAGCCAGGAGAAGAGCGGCACCACCACGCGTTCCACCGAGACTCAGTCCAAGTCTGGCGGGCGCTCTGTCTCGCTCACCTCGGAGCAGCGCACCAAGATCAGCCAGACCATCAAGACCGGCAGCGTCAACCGCGTCAGCAATGTCGACTTCAACATCAATGTCGGCACCGCTGTCCCGCGCGACCGGGTGAAGCTGGTCGCGGTGCCGAGCACGATCGTCGAGATTCAGCCGGCGTGGCGCGGCTATCTCTATTTCGTGGTCGAGGATCAGATCGTGATCGTCGAGCCCGACAGCTACGAGATCGTGGCCGTCATCCCGGCGTAACGAAACGCCTGCTTGGAAGGGCGGCGCGGCCGCCCTTCCCTTTCACACCCTGAGCACCGTCGGCCAGTCGACTTCGTCTTCGGCGACCACCCACGGTTCCGCCAAGGCCGCGGTCTTCCACTGCTGCCATGCTGGCAGCGCCTGCATCGCTTCCATATAGGCCGCTGCGGTGGCATTGACCGCGACGCCATATGTGACGAAGCGCGACACGATCGGCGCGTACATCGCATCGGCCGCGCTAAAGGCGCCGAACAGGAACGGCCCGCCCGCGCCGAAACGCTGACGGCAATCCGTCCAGATCGCTTCGATCCGCGCCACATCGGCCGCGGCCTGCGGCGGCAATTCGCGTTGTCCGGGCGGGCGCCAGAAATTCATCGGGCAATGCTTGCGCAGCGCCGTGAAGCCGGCGTGCATCTCGGCCGCGATCGTGCGCGCATGCGCGCGTGCCGCGCGCGCATGCGGCCAGTAGTGCTTCTCCGGAAATTTCTCGGCGAGATATTCGATGATCGCGATCGACTCCCACACTTGCACGTCGTCATCGATCAGCACCGGCACGCGCCCGGCCGGCGTATAGCGTGCCAGCTTCTCAGCGAAGCCGTCCCGCCACAGCGGCAGCAGCACCTCGTCGAAGGGGATGTCATACGCGGCCAGCGCCAGCCAGCCGCGGAACGACCAGGACGAATAGTTCTTGTTGCCGATCACCAGAGTCAGAGCCATGCGTGCCTCCCGCCGGATCCGGCCAGCATTGCGGCAGCGCCGGCGCGCGACAAGCGACGATCATTGATGGCGCCGATCAGCGGCGTGAATGCGAAATGGGCCTGGCGCCGGCACGGCGCCAAAAAGGACAACGGCGCGACCGTCCCCCGATCGCGCCGCTGCAATTCTTCGGAATGAGGACTACCGCGCGTCGGCGGTCGCTTCCTGCATGGCACCGGCGCGTTTGCGATCGCCGGTTTCCGGATCGAGACCACCGAGGAGATAGGCGAGGACGGCGACGGCCGCGAACGCCGCCAGAGTCCATTTCGCCGCTCCCCAGCAGGATCGCTCCGACTGGGAATACATCATGGCTCCGAACCATACTGTTACGGAAACGGACCGTCCCGGCAGTCCCCACCCCGCCAGCGGACGAATCCCGCCCGGGACATGCCCGAGCCGCTCCGGCTTACGCCTGTCGCCACGCCGAGGCAAGCCCATGCCGCATCGCACAAAGTAGGGGGACGCCGCCGCGCCTCCCGGCCCCGGTCTCGATTTCCGGCGTTTGTCCTTCTTCAGCAAGGCTTTGCCCCCGCCGCATTGCCTCCCATCGCGGCTGCGGGCAGCATCCGCCCATGGATCTCGCGAATCTGTTTTCCACCATCGATCTCGTCGCCCTGTGCTGGTTCGTCGCCGCCTGGGTCGGTTATGCAATCCTGGTCGACTTCACCTCCTACGGTCGCGGCAGCCTCAACGCGCGCATGAACGCGTACCGGGACTGGTGGATGAAGGAGATGATGGCGCGCGATGTCCGCATCGTCGACACGCAGATCAACGCCTCGCTGCAAAACGGCACCGCCTTCTTCGCCTCGACTTCGCTGATCGCCATCGGTGCCACGCTCACCTTGTTGCGCGCGACCGAGGAAATCATGAGCGTCGTCGGCTCGCTTCCCTTCGTGCTGCCGGTCTCGGCCGCCCTGTGGGAGTTGAAGCTGATGGGGCTGACCGTGGTCTTCGCTTATGCCTTCTTCAAGTTCGCGTGGTCGTACCGGCTGTTCAACTACGTCGCCATCCTGCTCGGCGCAGCGCCGCCGCCCGAGCACAACGACACGCCCGTCGCCCGCGCCCATATGCGCCGCACCGCGCTGCTGACCGCCAGCGCCGGGCGCCATTTCAACCGCGGCCAGCGCGCGCTGTTCTTCGCCGTCGGCTATCTTGGATGGTTCGTCAGCCCGTGGCTGCTGATCGTCACCACCGCCGCGGTGCTGCTGGTCATGTGGCGCCGCCAGTTCGCCTCCGACGCGCACCACGCCGTGGCCAGCGAGATGTGAGCGCCCCCCTTGCCTGCGCCGCCGCTTGCGGGCACTTGAGCGCCATGATCGCAAAGACGGATTCTCCCGCGGCCGACCCGGCCGCCATCGAGCGCGCCTTGCTCGCGCTGGCCAGCCGCAACGGCCCGGCCAAGACCTTCGCCCCGTCGGACGTCGCGCGCGCCCTGGGAGGCGACCATCCCGATGCCTGGGGCCCGCTGATGCAGCCGATCCGCCGCGCCGCCGTCCGGCTCGCGCTCGAGGGCCGTCTCGTCGTCTATCGCAAGGGCAAGCCGGTCGACCCGGCCGATTTCAAAGGCGTTTATCGGCTCGGCCTGCCGCGGCACGATTGACCGGTTCCGGCCCGGGCAGCAGCGCGCTCGTCCGCCCGGTGAGCCAGTACATTCCCAGCCCGACCCATTCCCGCACCGCCGTGTCGGTGCGGCGCAGCCCGTCGCCGAGGCTCGAGAACGGCCGCAACAGGTCCGCGGTGCCGCGCGTGCGGTAATCGACCGGATAGGCGGCGACCGGAAAGCCCGCGGCGCGGAACACGCCCACCGCTCGCGGCATGTGATGCGCCGAGGTCACCAGCAGCCAGTGCTGCCCGGGCTGCGGCTGCAGCAGCGCCTTGGTCAGCGTCGCGTTCTCCTGCGTGTTGCGCGAGCGGTCCTCCAGCACGATCCGGTCGGCAGCGATGCCGAAGCTCTCGAGCAGCCGGCCGGCGAGATCGGCCTCGGTCGCGTCGCGATAGATGAGCCGCCCCGAGCCGCCGGTGAAGACGATCTTCGCCGCCGGAAACCGGCGTGCCAGTTCGGCCACCACCGTCATGCGCTCGGCTGCCTCGTTCAGCCCGATCTCGCCGCGCGCCGGCCCCGCCAACGTGTCGAGCGCCCCGCCCAGCACGATGATCCCGTCGGGCGTCCCGTTGCCGTCCCAGGCCGGGAAGCGCTCTTCGAGCGGCAGGATCAGGAGGTGCCCGACCGGGCTCAGGCCGAACAGCGCCAGCAGCAGCAGGGCGGCGGCCATCATCAGCCGTCCGGCCCGCGCGAACCGCGTCGCGGTCAGCGCGAGGCCGGCAAGGCCGAGCGTGATCAGCACATTCGAGGGCAGCGCGAAAAAGCCGAGGACCTTGGACAGGACGAAGAACATCGCGCCGGACGCGGCTCAGCCGCGCGCCTTGCGCCAGGCGTCGTAGCGCGCCTTGGTCTCCTCGTTGGGCGGATAGAGCCCCGGCAGCACGGCGCCGTTCTCGACTTCGTTGACCACCCACGCCTCGAACAGTTCCTGTTCCGGCGCGAGCTTGGCCACCTCGTCCACCATCGCCTGGGGAATGACGACCGCGCCGTCGGAATCGGCCACGATCACGTCGTCCGGAAACACGGCGACGCCGCCGCAGCCGATCGGCTCCTGCCAGCCGACGAAGGTCAGCCCCGCCACCGAGGCCGGCGCCGCGACGCCCGCGCACCAGACCGGCAGGCCGGTGGCGATGACGCCGGCGCCGTCGCGCACGACCCCGTCGGTGATCAGCGCGGACACCCCCCGCTTCTTCATCCGCGCCACCAGGATGTCGCCGAAAATGCCGGCTTCCTGCACGCCCATGGCGTCGACCACCGCGATGACGCCTTCCGGCATCGCCTCGATCGCGGCCCGGGTCGAGCGCGGCGAGGCCCAGGATTCCGGCGTCGCCAGGTCCTCGCGCGCCGGCACGAAGCGCAGCGTGAAGGCGCGGCCGACGACCCGCTCGCCGGCGGTGACCGTCGGCTTCGGCCCGCGCATGTAGCTGCGCCGGACGCCCTTCTTCAGCAGGATCGTGGTGATGGTGGCGGTGGTGCAGGAGCGCAAGGCTTCCAGCGCGGCATTCGACATGGCGTTTCCCCGATCGGTTCCGGCGCGCACCTTAGCCGTGGCACCGGCCAAGGCAAACGGGAGCGCGGCCTAGGCCGGCTCGAGCCCGAGTTGCGCGTCGCGCCGGCGCAGCCACGCGACCAGCGGCAGCGCGAGCACGATCATCCAGGCCTTGCCCACCACCTGCCCGGCGAGGAAATCGAGCGAGCCGAAGGCGAGCCAAAGGAACACGATCGAATCCACCACCAGCCCGACCAGCCCGGAGGCGAACACGGCGAGCACCAGCCGGCGCCGCGCCAGCGGCGTATAGACGGCGAGGTCAGCGAGTTCCGACAGCAGGAACGCCGCCGCCGAGGCGATCACGAGGGCCGCGGGCGCGAACAGCGCCGACAGGGCCGCGCCGACGAGGATCGCCGCGGCCGCGAAGCCGACGCCCAGCCGCCGCTGCACCAGGTCGCGCAGCACCAGGGCGATGCCGACCATCAGCACGCCCGAGGGCGCCGTCAGGCCCGGTGCGACCGGGATCAGGCACGGCCCGCCGGGCATGCAGCGGGTGCCGGCATTGCCGATCAGCCAGTTGGCAGCGGGGATCGTCAGGCAGAACAGGAGCAGGAACCCAAGCCCCTCGATCCACCGCCGCCGCTCATGCTTCACCTGCATCGACTCCTCGATTCCAAGATCAGTCCCAGTTCGGCGCCCAGGCCACGTTGACCACGCGCCCGTCCGGCCGCGCCAAACGCGCGATCTCCTTCATTTCGTCTTCCGACAGTTCGAAATCGAAGATCGCCATGTTTTCCGACAACCGTTCCACCTTCGACGTGCGCGGGATCGCGATCACGTCCTGCTGCATCAGCCAACGCAGCGACACCTGCGCCTCGCTCTTGCCATGCGCCGCGGCGATCCGCGCCAGCACCTTGTTGTCCGTGGCACGGCCGCGGGCGATCGGGCTGTAGGCGGTCACGGAGAGGCCATGGCGCCGGCACGCGGCGATCACCTTCGACTGGTCGAGATAGGGATGGTACTCGACTTGGTTGGTGACCAGCGGTTCGGGGCAAACCTTCACCGCCTCGTCAAGCAGCGCCACGGTGAAGTTGGAAACGCCGATATGGCGCACCAGTCCCGCCCGCTTCACTTTCGCCAGCGCGCCCATCGTTTCCGCCAGCGGCACCTGGGGGTTGGGCCAATGGACCAGGACCAGGTCGAGCTCGGTCAGGCGCATCCGCACCAGGCTTTCCTTCACCGCCCGTTCGAGCTCGGTCGGCGCCAGCCGCGTGTACCAGATCTTGGTCGTGACGAAGATGTCCTTGCGGGAGACGCCCGAGGCATGCAGCCCCTCGCCCACCGCCTCCTCGTTCTCGTAGGCTTGCGCCGTGTCGATGTGGCGGTAGCCGAGCCGCAGGGCCTGTTCCACCAGCCGCGCGCAGGCCTTCCCGGTCAGTTGCCAGGTTCCGAGCCCGAGAGCCGGGATGCGCGCGCCGTTCGCTTCCACAACCTTCATCGTTTCCATCTCCTGTATCCCTCCGCGCGCAGCCGGCAGGCCGGACACGTGCCGCAGCCATAGCCCCAGTCATGCCGCTGGGTACGGTCTCCGAGATAGCAGCTATGGGTATCCTCGACCACCAGCGCGGCGAATTCGGCGCCCCCCAGCTGTTCCGCCAGGGCGAAGGTTTCCGCCTTGTCGATCCACATCAGCGGCGTGTGCAGCACGAACCGGCGGTCCATCCCGAGCCCCAGCGCCAGCTGCATCGCCTTGATCGTGTCGTCGCGGCAATCCGGATAGCCGGAATAGTCGGTTTCGCACATGCCGCCGACGATGTGGCGGGCGCCGCGCCGGTAGGCCAGCGCCCCGGCAAAGGCGAGGAAGATGAGGTTCCGACCCGGCACGAACGTGCTCGGCAGGCCGTTCGCGTCGGCCTCGATCGCGACCTCCCGGGTCAGCGCCGTCTCGGAAATGGTGCCGAGCGCATCGAGCTGCAGCATGTGGTCCGGGCCGAGCCGCGCGCCCCATTCCGGCTTCATGTGCGCCATCGCGTCGCGGATGCGCGGCCGCACGGCCAGTTCCGCGGTGTGGCGCTGGCCGTAATGGAAGCCGATCGTCTCGACGGTGGCGAACCGCTCCAGCGCCCAGGCGAGGCAGACGGTGGAATCCTGCCCGCCCGAGAACAGGACGAGGGCGGCGTCTTGGGTCGTGGTCATGGGCGGCGGTGATAGTCCCTCCGCCGCCTTTCCTTCAAGCCTGCCCTGCGACGCCGGCTCAAGCCGTCTTCTCGAACAATTCGCGCCCGATCAGCATCCGCCGGATCTCGCTGGTGCCGGCGCCGATCTCGTAGAGCTTGGCGTCGCGCAAGAGCCGCCCGGTCGGAAAGTCGTTGATATAGCCATTGCCGCCGAGGCACTGGATCGCCTCGAGCGCCATCCACGTCGCCTTCTCCGCCGCGAACAGGATCGCGCCGGCGGCGTCCTCGCGCGTGGTCTCGCCGCGATCGCACGCCCGCGCCACGGCGTAGACATAGGCCTTGGCCGCGTTCATCGTGACGTACATGTCGGCGACCTTGGCCTGGATCAGCTGGAACCGGCCGATCGGCTGCCCGAACTGCTTGCGCTCGTGGACATAGGGCAGCACCACGTCCATGCAGGCCTGCATGATGCCGAGCGGCCCGGCCGCCAGCACCACGCGCTCGTAGTCGAGCCCCGACATCAGCACGTTGACACCGTTGCCGATCGCGCCGAGCACGTTCTCCTCCGGCACCTCGCAATCCTCGAACACGAGTTCGCACGTGTCGGAGCCGCGCATGCCCAGCTTGTCCAGCTTCTGCGCCGTCGAGAAACCTTTGAAACCCTTCTCCACGATGAAGGCGGTGATACCGCGCGCGCCCGCCGTTGGGTCCGTCTTGGCATAGACCACCAGCGTGTCGGCGACCGGTCCGTTGGTGATCCACATCTTGCCGCCGTTCAGCACCCAGCGGTCGCCCTTCTTGTCGGCGCGCGTGCGCATCGACACCACGTCGGAACCGGCGCCCGGCTCCGACATCGCCAGCGCGCCCACATGTTCGCCGGTCACGAGCTTCGGCAGATAGCGGCTCTTCTGCGCCGCGTTGCCGTTGCGGCGGATCTGGTTCACGCACAGGTTGGAATGCGCGCCGTACGAAAGGCCGATCGCCGCCGAGGCCCGCGAGACTTCCTCCATCGCGACGCAATGATGCAGATAGCCGAGCCCGGCGCCGCCATATTCTTCCTCGACGGTGATACCGAGCAGGCCGATCTCGCCGAGCTGCGGCCACAGATCGCGGGGAAACGTGTTGCTGCGGTCGATCTCGTCGGCGCGCGGCGCGATCCGCTCCTGCGCGAACCGTGCCACCGTCGCGCGCAACGCATCCGCGTCCTCGCCCAGCCCGAAATCGAGTCCCTGCCAGACATTGGCGATCATCGGCGCCTCCGTTCCGGCCGTTCGCCGGCCACCCGTACTTTCTAGAGCGCCCGGGCCGGCAAAGGAATGCCGCTCTCCGGTCCGTTCGGCGCCGGGGCCAGGCGATGGACCGCGCCGGCGCCCTGCTCCTCGCGCACCAGCATATCCACCATCTCGCGCGGCACCGGCTGCGAGAACAGGAATCCCTGCATCTCGTCGCAGCCCGCGAGCCGCAGCAGCACCCGTTGCTCCTCGCTCTCCACGCCTTCGGCAAGCACGCGCAGGCCGAAGGCGCGGCCCAGCGCGACGATCGCCTGCACGATCACCGCGGCATTGCCGGAATGGCCGAGCGGGTCGACGAAACCCTTGTCGATCTTCAGCTTGTCGAGCGGGAACCGTTGCAAATAGCTGAGGCTGGAATAGCCGACGCCGAAATCGTCGAGCGCGATCCGCACACCCAGCGCGCGCAGCTGGTCGAGCCGCTTCGCCGCCTCGTCCGGATTGTCGATCAGGACGCCCTCGGTGATTTCCAGCACGACGCGCGACGAGGCGATGCCGGTCTCCGCCAGCACCGCGCCGATCACCCCGACCAGCGCCGGCGAGCGCATTTGCACCGGCGACAGGTTCACGGCGACGTAGAGCGACGGCCAGTTCATCGCATCGGCCAATGCACGCCGAAGCACGAACTCGCCGAGGGCTTCCATCAGCCCGGTCTGTTCGGCCACCGGGATGAACACAGAAGGCGGGATCCGTCCGCGCGCCGGATGATCCCAGCGCACCAGCGCCTCGACACCGACGATACCGCCGCCGTCGGCGGCCACGATCGGCTGGTAGTGGACCGTCAGCGCTTCGTCGGCCAGCGCGCGCCGCAGTTCGCGCTTGATGAAGCGGCGATGGTGGTGCTCCTCCTCCATCGCCGGGGCGAAAGTCATCACCCGGCCGCGTCCCGCCCGTTTCGCCGCGCTCAGCGCAAGGTCCGCGCGGCGGGTCAGCTCGTCGCGCGTGGTGCCGTCATGCGGCGCCATCACCATGCCAATGCTGACGCCGATCTGCACCGACTGCCCGTTCATCCAGAACGGCCGCCCCACCGCCGCGACCGCCTCCGCGGCGGCGGCATGCGCCCGCGCCGGATCGTCCACGGCCATGATCAGGGCGAACTCGTCGCTGCCCAGGCGCCCGATGGCGGCGCCGGCCGGCATGCTCGCCTGCAGCCGCGCCGCCACCGCGGCGAGGAGCTGGTCGCCGCCGTGATGGCCGATCGTGTCGTTGACTTCCTTGAACCCGTCGAGGTCGAGGAACGCGAACGCCACCGTACCCCGCGGCGGGCGTGCCGCCAGCATCTGCTCGACCACTTCCAGGATCCGCCGCCGGTTCGGCAGTTTGGTGATCGCGTCTTCGTGCGCGAGCCGCAGCGCCCGCCGCTCGCTGTGCGCCAATTCCCGCGTCGAGCGGCTCCACTGCCAGGCGGACAACCCGGCGAGGCCGAACAGGCAGATCGCCACGCCGCCCAGCACCGGCGCCAGCTTCGCTACCGCGGCCAGCGTGCGATGCTCCGCCTCCCAACTGGCCCAGCCGACGATGCGCCCGTTGCGATCGGTCAGCGTGTGGATCTCCCGCTCCACCGGCGGATCCGTGCTGAAGGCAAGCGCCTTCAGGCCGGCGGTCGCCTCCAGCGCATCCAGCATGTGCAGATCGAGCGCCGCGATGCTGGCGAGAAAGGCCGGCGCGCCGGGGGCACGGCCGGGCTCGCCGAGCGTGTGCACCAGCGCCACGGCCACGATCGCCGGCCGGTCGCGCACCACCACGAAATCGGTGGCGACCGGATTGGTGATGCTGCCGAACAGTTCGGACTGCGCGGCGATCCCCTGGCGCATCGCGGCGTCGGCCTGAAATTCCGCAATCAGGTTTTTGACCGCCGCCGGCACCGCGGTGGCCTCGGGCGGAAATGCCGCCGCCACCGAACCGTCATTGCGGATCAGCAGGGCCCGCTCGTGCCGGTACCGGGTCAACCCCGAGGGCGTCAGGGCGGCTTCCAGATCCTCGCGCTTGGCGACGCCGCGGCTCCAGCCGAACGTGGCCAGATCGGTAGCCCGCCGCACGGTGAAATCGGCGAAGATGGTGCGGTGCTCGCCGATTGCATGCACCAGGGCCTGGCGCTGCTGCTCGTGCGCCTGACGGTCGCTCTGCCGGGCCAGCACCACGGCGATCGCACCCGCCACCACCGTGGCGATGACGGCGCAGAGGGCCAGCAGCCCGACGAGCCGAAAGGTGATCGGCGGACGTGCAGCATCCGCAATCGCGGCGACGGGCAAACCGTTGCGATCGCCGCTGCGCGGCGGATCCCGGTTCGTGCCGCCCGCACCTGAGCCCATTACGCGGTGCAATTGCCCGACTTCCCTTCACAGTGCCGGGCGAAAATAACGGCAAGGAGTTAATGCCTTGTCTGAGAACGCGGTGAACGAATCATCTCATTCCGCGCACCGCGCCTGTAATACACGCTGCGATTGTCGGTTGACGTTAAGCGAACGCGGCAATTTTTGCCGACATGGTGCGACCGATGAGCCGGCTGACCGCGGCCGCCGGCACGTCACATCAGCCCGAACCACAACGAGGCGATGCCGAGAAAGGCGAAGAAGCCGATCACGTCGGTAATGGTCGTCACGAACGGGCCCGACGACACCGCCGGGTCGATACCCATCCGGTGCAGTGCCAGCGGAATGAGGATGCCCCCCATCGCCGCCGCGGTGAGCACCGTGATGATCGCCATGCCGATGACGAAGCCGAGGTCGCGCACGCCGAACCAGACGACGGCGACGGTGCCGAGAATGGCCGCGAAGGCGAGCCCGTTCAGCGCACCGACGCACACCTCGCGCAGCACGACGCGGCTGACATTGGACGCGCTGAGTTCGCGCGTCGCCAGCGCGCGCACCGTCACGGTCATGGTCTGCGTGCCGGCATTGCCGCCCATCGAGGCCACGATCGGCATCAGCACCGCCAGCGCCACCATCTTCTCGATCGCGCCTTCGAACAGGGCGATCACCGAGGCCGACAGTACCGCGGTGATCAGGTTCGCGAACAGCCAGGGAAAGCGGCTGCGCACCGTGTCGACGACGCTGTCCGACAGTTCCTCGTCGCCCTTCACGCCGCCGAGCGCCTTCAGGTCTTCGTCCGCCTCTTCCTCGATCACGTCGACGATGTCGTCGATCGTGATCACCCCGACGAGGCGGTCGCCCGCATCGGTGACCGGCGCCGCCACCAGATTGTAGTGCTCGAACTTCCGCGCGACTTCCGCCACGTCCTCGGTCGCGGCAATGCTGCGCCGGTCCGGGTCCATCAGGCTGGCGATCGAGATCGGCCGCTTCGTCCGCAGCAGGCGGTCGAGCGAGACCGCGCCCATCAGCCGGAACGCCGGATCGACCACGTAGATCTCGAAGAAGCGATCCGGCAGGTCGGCATTGTCGCGCATGTAGTCGATCGTATGTCCGACCGTCCACATCGGCGGCACCGCGATGAACTCCGTCTGCATCCGCCGGCCAGCGGAATCTTCCGGATAGTCCAGGCTCTTTTCGAGCGCGACCCGCTCGGGCGCCGGCAGCGCCGCCAGCACCGCTTCCTGGTCTTCCTCCGACAGGTCCTCGAGGATGTAGACGGCATCGTCGGAATCGAGCTCGCGCACGCCGGCCGCGATGGTCTCGTTCGGCAGTTCCTCGAGGATCTCCTCGCGCACCGCGTCGTCGACTTCGGTCAGCGCCGTGAAGTCGAAGTCGCGCCCCATCAGCGCGATCAGCTTGGGCCGCAATTCCCCGTCCAGCGCCTCGATTAGGTCGCCGGTGTCGGCTTCGTGCAGGTCGCCGACCAGCAGCTTCAGGGACGTGGCGTCGCCGGCCTCGATCGCCGCGGCGACCAGTGCGACGAAAGCCTCGTCGATCGCTCCGTCTGCGTCGCGCAGCGCCGGCACGTCGGGTTGGGACACGGCGGCCGTCTTCTCGTCGAGCATGCGGGGCTCCGCGAGAGGAGTGTGAGGGTTTCGGGGCGAGTTGCTGCGCTTCTACGCTCGCTCCCGCGGGAACGCAATCGGACACGCGGCCGTGCACGGCTTTGTCACCGCACTTGCGTCCGCGCCCGTCCTCGGCTCAATGGCGGCCGGGGGAGTGTCATCCCATGGTCATGAAATTGCTGTCAGTGGCGTTGCTTGCGCTCGGCGCCACAATTGCCGCGGCGCGCGCCGATTGCCCCGGCAATGCGGACGCGCTCGGCACCGCGCGCGTGCTCATCGTCGACCCGCAAACAAGCCCGCGCGTCGGCCGCAAGCACTTTCCCGCCACCCTGCCGCTCGCCGACAAGGAGGTCGTGCTGACCTTCGACGATGGCCCGCTGCCGCCGACCACCGGCCGCGTGCTGGATGCGCTCCGGCATGAATGCGTGCGCGCCACCTTTTTCCTGGTCGGCCGACAGGCCGCAGCCCATCCGGCGCTGGTGCGCCGCATCGCCGCCGAAGGCCATACGGTCGCCCATCACACCTGGTCGCATCGGCTGCTCGACCGGATCGCGCCCGCCGCCGCCCTGGCCGAGATCGATCACGGCATCGCCGCCGTCGAAGCCGCCTTGCACGGCCGGCCGGCCACCACGCCCTCGACCCCGTTCTTCCGCTTTCCCGGGTTTGCCGCCTCGCCCGCCCTGCTCGACCATCTTGCCGGGCGCGGCATCGCCGTGTTCGGCGCCGACCTCTGGGCCAGCGACTGGAACCCGATGACGCCGGAGGCGCAGCTGGCTCTGGTCCTCTCGCGCTTGGAGGCCACCCGCGGCGGCATCCTGCTGTTCCACGACACCAAGGCGCAGACCGCCGCCATGCTGCCGGCGTTGCTGCGGGCGCTCCGTCGCGGCGGCTATCGGGTGGTCCATGTGGCGCCGCTGCCACGCCCGACGGCGTTCCGACGGTAACCGCCGCCTTCGACCGTCCTCTGCGACCTGCCGCCACAGTCCCGCCACGGAATTCCCGCCAAGAACTGCTCGGAACAAGCGACTTCCGCATCGTTCCCGCCCGTTCTTCTGCTCGTCCGATCGATTTCCTGGGTCTCTTGCCGCGATTTTACGGTTCGTTAGCCGACCGCACCGACTCTGGTGCGACAGCCCCCCAACGGAACCGCCTGATGCGTCCCGAAGTTGTCTTTGCTTGCGCCGCGTTGATCCTTGGCACCGGCGCGGCGCAAGCCGCCTGCCGTCCCGACGCGCTGGGCACCAGCCGCACGATCGTGGTCGATCCCGCCGCCCATGCGCGGATCGGCACCATGCAATATGCCGAGACGCTGCCGCTGGCCGACAAGGAGGTGGTGCTGACCTTCGACGACGGGCCGCTGCCGCCGCACACCACGCGCGTTCTCGACACGCTGCGCGCGGAATGCGTCAAAGCCACGTTTTTCCTGGTCGGGCGCATGGCTCACAGCTTCCCCGACCTGGTCCGCCGCATCCACGCGGAAGGCCATACGATCGGCTCGCACAGCCAGAATCACCCGCTCGCCTTCCACAAGATGGACGCGACCGGCGTCCAGCAGGAGGTCGAGACCGGCATCGCCGCGATCACCGCCGCCCTGGGCGATTCCGGTCCGCCGGCGCCGTTTTTCCGCATTCCCGGCCTGCTGCGCGGCGAAGCCGCCGAAACCTATCTCGCCGACCGCCATCTGATGGTCTGGAGCGCCGATTTCCCGGCCGACGACTGGACCAGGATCAGCGCCGACGAAGTCATGCGCCGCGCCCTCGAGCGGCTCGAACGCAAGGGCAAGGGCGTGCTGCTGCTGCACGACATCCAGTCGTCCACGGCCGCGGCCTTGCCGGAACTGCTGCGCGAGCTGAAGCGCCGCGGCTACAGGGTTGTCCACGTCGAGCCCGCCAGGCCCGACAACCCGCCGACGCCGACCGATCCCGACGCGTGGCGCCTGCGCCCGAGCGCGCCGGCAATTGCCTGGCCGCGGGTCCCGAACCCGGCGCTGATCCGCACCGCGCGTGCCGATCTGCCGGTCCCGAGCCCGCAGAGCTTCGGCCTGTTCTACCCCTATGGGCCCAAGATCGATGCCTTGCCGGCGGATCTGGAAGCGGATTTCACCGCCTTCTACATTCCGACCGAAGTCGCTGCGACCGTGTTCGAAGCCTGGCACGCGACGCCGCTGCGGACGGTCGAGACCCACGCCCGCACCCGTCATGCGCGCCCGCGGCCGGCCGCGGCGCGGGTGCAGGCCGCAGCGGCCCAGCCTCGCCCCTGACAGCCAGCGTTACGGTCCGTCTCGGCTGGCCTCCGCTAGCCCGCCGGCTGCAAGGACATCGATCACCGCCCTGACGGCCGGGAGCTGGCTGCGCCGATGCGTCGTCAGGATCGTGGTGGTCACGCTGCCGGCGGTCCAGTCCGGCAGCACGCGTTCCAAAGTCCCGCCTGCAATCGAAGCCACCGACATAGCTTCGGGAAGGCACACGATGCCGAGCCCGTCGGTAGCGGCCCGCAACAGCACCGCGGATTCGTCGGCGATCAGCCGCGCGATCGGGGCGACCTCAACCTCCCGGCCCTGACTGTCCTTCAGGTTCCACGTGCGCGCCGCGGGCCCCGTGAGCAGTCCATCGTGACCTGCGAGATCCTCGGGAAAGGCCGGCTTGCCCCTCCGCGCCAGGTAATGCGGCGCGGCGAGGCGGTCTCGGCCCCCGAAAACGGCAAAGCCGGGCGCGTGGGGCGGCCCGGCTTCTGCTGCAATTCGTGATGGCCCCGAGACAACGGCAGCGCCGCCCGGATGCGTTCGAAACGAAAGTCGTTTCAAGAAGTTGGTGCGGCCGAGAGGACTCGAACCTCCACGGTGTTACCCACTAGCACCTCAAGCTAGCGCGTCTACCAATTCCGCCACGGCCGCAAGTCGTTGGAACCGTTGCCGCAACGGCGATGTCCGGCGACGGCGCTGCGGTGTAACAAATCAAAACGGTGGGTACAAGGCCCCCGCTTCGGTACCCACATGATGGGCATTCATAGCCGCTAATCGACCGACCGCGGCACTAATTCCTTGACCTCGATGGCGATCTTGTTGCCGTTGACCACCACCGTTCCCCGCGCCACCGGAAGGTTGTTGGCGAGAATCGTCACCTCCTCGTCTTCCGAGGAATCGAGTTCGATGATGGCGCCGCGGCCAAGCCGAAGCACCTGGTGGACCGGCATCGTGGTCGAACCGAGAACGACCGCGATGTCGAGCATGACCTTGTCGAGAGAAGGCACGGCTACAGAATCCGAGCTACGAAGTGGTGATCGCCAAGTGACCACGGTATGGTTAGGACATGGTTAAAATGCGCGACGAACTGGTGGGCGACGGCCCCGCGACGGCCCTCGCCCCGGTGGAATGGCGCATCAGCGACGGCTTGGTCGATTACGACGAGGCCCTCGCTCTGATGGAGCAGCGCGCCATCGCCATTGCCGACGGCGAGGCCCCGGAACTCGTGTGGCTGCTGGAGCACCCGCCGCTCTACACCGCCGGCACCAGCGCCAGGCCGGAAGACCTGATCGACGCGCGTTTTCCCGTCTATGCCAGCGGCCGCGGGGGCCAGTACACCTATCACGGCCCCGGCCAGCGCGTCGTCTATCTGATGCTTGATCTCCGCCAGCGCGGGCCCGACTTACGCCGCTACGTGGCGACCCTCGAGGAATGGATCATCCGCACCCTGGCCGCCTTCAACATTCGCGGCGAGCGCCGCGAAGACCGTGTGGGCGTCTGGGTGCGACGGCCGGAACGAGGAGCCGGGCGCGAGGACAAGATCGCCGCCATCGGCATCCGGGTGAAGCGATGGGTGACGCTGCATGGCATCAGCATCAACGTCGAGCCCGATCTCAGCCATTTCACGGGCATCGTTCCCTGTGGCGTCCGCGAACAGGGGGTCACGAGCCTGGTCGATCTCGGCTGGCCCGTGACCATGGCCGAGCTCGACGCGGTGCTGCGGCAGGAATTCGAAGCACTGTTCGGTCCGATCGCGATGCCCGCCGCCGCTTAGCGGCTCAGCAGGTCGGAAGAACGACGAAGGCCTCTCCCGCCGGCATGTTGCCGAGGGCCGCCGCGTCGATCGCTTCTTCGGCGATGTTGTCGACCCGCGCGCCCGCCGGTCCGCGGCGGCACGCGGCGGCACGCGGCGGTCATCGCCATCACCGCCTCCGGCGCACCGGCAAGCACCGCCTCGACCGAACCGTCGCGCCGGTTGCGCACCCAGCCGGCAAGCCCGGCGGCGATGGCCTGCTCGGCGACCCAGGCGCGGTAGCCCACGCCCTGCACGCGCCCGCGGATGATCAGGCGCCGGCACTCGCGCGGACCCGCCGTCATGCGCTCCTCCTGAGATCGGCACGCCTTGGCGTCACGGCCAATCGAGCGAGCTCACGTAGGTAGGAAGCCGGGAGATCCCAAGCCTTCGCCGCGGCGATGACGCCGGCGAAATAGCCGGGATGGGGCTGAGCCGGCGCGGCGGGCCCCACATAGACCAAAGCCGGCACGGTTCGGCCCTTGCAGACCACCGGCAGGACGCGGCGTCGGTAAAGCCCCGCATCGACGCTTTCGTAAGCGTTCAACGCTGCTACGTCGCGCGGCGAAAGGCGCCAGAGCACCCCGCGGACCAACGCGCCCTGCTGCGGCGTCACCGTGAGATAGCCGGCCGCCATCACCCCCACCCGCCAGTTCCGCAATTCCCCGTGCCCGATCGCGACAGCCGTGGAGCAGCGGCGCCCCATGGCGGCGCGGCACATGTTCGAACCATAGGCGAAATGCAGCATGCCCGACGCATTAGCATGCGCCGGCAGGCGACAGAACCGCACTCAGTGCCCGCGCTCTCTCCGAATCGGGGCAGCGCGCCCGATCGGCGACCCATCGGGCTCTTCCCGGCCGCCTTCCTCCCCGGAATCGTCGACGTCTGGCTCGAAGCCGGTCTCGGCCGCCTCGTCGAACATCGCTTCGTAGTCTTCCGGCCCCAGATCGCCTTCTTCGTGATCGTGGATCGGGTGTTCGCGCACGCCTCCATCCGGCGCGCGGGCGGCCGCCGCCACCGGATCGTCTTCGGCGTTCGGGAGCGAATCCGGCGGCAGGTCCGGTAGACCCGTGCGCTTCACCGCATCCGGTTGCACGTCAGGCGCGTCTCTTCGCGGCTTCGGAATGGAACTCATGGCATTCTCCTGTCGAAGGACAGCAGCCCCCTTAGGAATTGACGACGGTGCCGCCGTTCGGATGCAGCACCTGGCCGCTCATGTAGGAGGCCTCCTCGCTCGCCAGGAACACGTAGCAAGGCGCCACTTCGTTCGGCTGGCCGGCGCGCTTCATCTTCGAGCTGGAGCCGTGCTTCGCGACCTTCTCCGGGTCGAAGGATGCCGGGATCAAAGGAGTCCAGATCGGTCCCGGCGCGACCGCATTCACGCGGATGCCTTTCTCCAGCAGCGCATTCGACAGCGACCGCGTGAACGCCACGACGGCACCCCGCGTGGCCGCGTAATCGAGCAGTGTCGGATGGCCCTGATAGGCGGTGATGGATGTCGTGTTGATGATCGTGGCGCCCTCATGCATGTGCTGCAAGGCGGCCTTCGTCATGTAGAAATAGCCGAACACGTTCGTGCGGAACGTCCGCTCCAGCTGCGCGCCGTCAATGTCGAGCGGATCCTTGGTTTCGTGTTGTTCCGCCGCATTGTTCACGAGCACGTCGATGTGCCCGAACGTTTCGGCCGTGCGTTCGACCACTTCGCGGCAAAACTCTTCGTCGCCAATGTCGCCCGCGAACTTGATCGCGCGTCGGCCTTCGCGCTCCACAAGCGCGACCGTCTTGTCGGCATCCTCATGCTCGTCGAGATAGACGATAGCGATGTCGGCGCCTTCGCGCGCCATCGCGAGAGCGGTGGCTCGGCCGATGCCGCTGTCACCGCCGGTAATGATGGCCACCTTGTCCTTGAGCTTGCCGACGCCTGGGAGCCGCGGCTCATAGTCGGGTTGCGGCGTCATCTCGGCCTCGCGGCCGGGCTGATGGTCCTGCTTTTGCTTGGGTTGCAGGCCCGCCATGGGTCACCTCCGGGTCGCTCGGCAAACGCGCGACCGCGTGGGGCGGTTCCCTCGATGAGGTGGCTCAGGCTCGGCCAGGCTCTTCCGCTTACGCGAACTCCATGATCACCGCGTCGACCGCAAGGCTGTCCCCTGGCTTGGCCTTGATCGACTTGACGACCCCGTCCCGCTCGGCCCGGAGCACATTCTCCATCTTCATCGCTTCGACCACGGCCAGCGTTTCGCCCGCCTTGACCTCCTGCCCTTCGGCAACCGCGATTGAAACCACCAGGCCCGGCATGGGACAGACGAGCTGCTTGCCGCTGTCGGCGACCACCTTCTCCGGCATCAGCCGGGCCAGCGCCGCCTCGCGCGTCGTGAAGACGTAGGCAGCCACCTGGACGCCGCGATAGTCGAGCGCAAACCCGTTCGCGATCATGCGGACCTGCACAGCGACCGGCGTGCCGTCCACCGTTCCGGTCCATACCGGAGCGCCCGGAGTCCATTGCGATGCAAGGACGTGGATCCCGCCGCCGCAAGAGGCGGCGAACCGCACCGTCAACGTCTCGCCTTCCCGCGCCACTTCGAGCGCGTATTCGTCCTTCCCCAGGCGGACCACGCGTTGGCGCTCACGCGTGACAGCACGGCCGGGCAGCTGTCCCGAGATCTGCCGCCGCCGTTCGCCGATGACGGTGTCGATGGCCGTGGCGACCGCCGCCAGGACAAGGGCGACTCGCGGCTCCGGCGCAGGCGGTGCGAATCCGTCGGGATATTCCTCGGCAATGAAGCCGGTGGAGAGCCGTCCGTCCCGCCAGCGCGGATGCTGCATCAGCGCGGCCAAGAATGGAATGTTGTGGCGGATCCCGTCGACATAGAACGCATCGAGCGCGTTCGCCTGGGCCTCGATGGCCTGTGCCCGCGTCGGCGCATGCGTCACGAGCTTGGCGATCATCGGATCGTAGTACAGCGAAATTTCGCCGCCTTCGTATACGCCGGTGTCATTGCGAACGGTGATGCCCGCCTCGACGGTCTCCGCCGGCGGCCGGTACTTCACCAGCCGGCCGATCGAGGGGAGGAAATTGCGGAACGGATCCTCGGCATAGATCCGGCTTTCGACGGCCCAGCCAGATAGCTTCACGTCGTCCTGCGTAATGGCCAGCTTTTCGCCGGCGGCGACACGGATCATCTGCTCGACAAGGTCGATCCCTGTGACGAGTTCCGTCACCGGGTGTTCCACCTGCAGGCGCGTGTTCATTTCCAGGAAGTAGAAGCTCTTGTCCTGGCCGGCGACGAATTCGACGGTCCCGGCGCTGTCGTAGCCAACTGCCTTCGCCAACGCGACCGCCTGTGCCCCCATCTTCGCGCGCGTCTCGGCGTCGAGCAGGGGCGACGGCGCCTCCTCGATCACCTTCTGGTTGCGGCGCTGAATGGAGCACTCGCGCTCGCCGAGATGGATGACGTTGCCGTGCTTGTCACCGAGCACCTGGATTTCGATGTGGCGCGGATCGACGATGAACTTCTCGATGAACACGCGATCATCGCCGAACGAACTCTTGGCCTCGGACCGGGCACGCTCGAAACCTTCGGCCACCTCCGATTGGGAATGCGCGATCCGCATGCCCTTGCCGCCGCCACCGGCGGAAGCCTTGATCATCACCGGGTAGCCGATCTCGTCCGCTATCCGCACGGCATGCGCCGCATCCTCGATCACGCCGAGGAATCCCGGGACAGTAGAGACCTTCGCGGCCGCCGCCGCCTTCTTGGATTCGATTTTGTCGCCCATCGCCGCGATGGCGCGCGGGTTGGGGCCTATGAACACGATGCCGGCCTCGGCCAGGGCCTTAGGGAAGGCTTCGCGCTCTGACAGGAAGCCGTAGCCGGGATGGACCGCCTCCGCGCCGGTTTCCCGGCAGGCGGCGACGATCTTTTCGATCACCAGATAGCTTTCGGCGGCCGGTGGCGGTCCGATATGGACGGCCATGTCCGCCATCTCGACATGCAGGGCGTCCTTGTCCGCGTCCGAATAGACCGCGACGGTCTCGATGCCCATCCGCCGCGCCGTCTTGATGACGCGGCAGGCGATTTCGCCGCGATTGGCGATGAGAATGCGCTTGAACATGCCGTGACGAAATCCCCGAAAACCCGGACCATCGCGTTTCGCGCGCCCGCCCGTGATTGTCAATCGCGGTCCGTCAAACCGGTCAATCGAACGCGCGCCACGCGGGCATGAGCCGAAACGGGAACAGATCGCGGCCGCCCGCGGGCTCCAGATGCAACCGGAACCGCCCCGGCGCGCTGCGGTCGATCAGGGCCAAACGCGTGGCGCTGTCAGGCCGGCGGAACAGCAATCGGGCCAGAACCCAAATCATGGCCTCTGCGAAAGTCTTGCATCGCCCCGCTGCCGTTTTCAGCGCCAGCGGCCGGTCCGCCGCAGCCGCGTCGAACCACCAGTACGCCCCGTCCTCCTGCTCCGGCCGGTAGACCAGCGCCGCGAACGAATGCCCCGGGGCGATGAACAATGCCGTGCCGGTCTGCATCCATTCGGCGAGCCGCGCGTCCACCGGCACCGTTCCCACAGCCGCGATTGTCTCGGAAAGCGGCCGCAGCCGTGACGGCGGCACGCTTCCCGCTGACCCCACGAGCAGTGGCCCGGCCTGGGTGACTTGGACGCGATAGTCCTCCGGCAGGACGAAACCCAACCGCTGTTCCGCCGCCGCGACGTCATTGAGCGCAACGGGCTCGGCAAACGCCGCCGCTTCGCTGTCTGCGCCGGACAGATCCGGATACGTCGACATCAGTGCAGAAAGTGCCGCCACGCTGCTGCGGATCCGTTGGCCAAAAGGGCGCTGGAGGTCGCGCAACGGCGCGCCCACCGATGCGAAATCCACCAGGGCCCAGCTTTGCATCGCTGCCTGGACGCTCGCACGCGGCCCACGGCGCAGCCGCTCGATCCGGGTCGGCTCCGCTTCGAGGCTGATCGTGGTGCTGTCCGGGAACAGCTCGAAACAGCACAGACTATGGATACCGCGATCCCGCGGGCGCGTGATCCGGCACTGTTCTGCCCCGTCGATACGCAGCAGGAACGTGCCGCCGGCGTCGGGATAGCCGAACGCTTCGATGACGAGAGGGATGCTCGGATGGCTCATGAGAACCTCGCGGCGAGGCTGATCGGGCCGGAGCACTTTTGCGGGAGCGAGACGATCACGGGCGGAATCGCAGGCGAGGTCGGGACCACCCGTTTGTCGCGGTATCACCCTGCCAGGTTCAAACGCCGCGCGGAATCAGCTCAAAGCCATGCCGGCCCACAAAGTGGCGCCGCCCGCCGCAAAAGCGACGCCGCTGCTCGCCGCCACCCATCGCGCGAAGGCGCCCCGTCCGGTCAGTCCGATCGCGAGTTTGCTGAGCGTGTTGCTGGCCACCGCCGCGAGCACCGCGTAGCCGGCGGTGGCGGGGTCGAGCGTGCCAGGCGCCAGCCGCGCCATCGACACCGTGACCGCGTCGACATCGGCCAGCCCGGTCGCCAGGGCGGCCAGAATCGCGCCCGCCGCGCCGAACTGCTCGCTCAGCACCCGGCCGATCACGGTAATCGCGCCGAGCAGCGCGGCAAAGCCGATCACCGTCTTCAGTTCGAACGGATTGCGGATATCAAAATCGGCGCCGTCCTCGGCCTTCCGCCGGAAAGCCAACAGCAGCGCCGTGACGACGGCGGCAAGCCCGGCACCGGCCAGCGCCGGCCCGGCGATCGGGAGGAGCGCCGCGTTCATCACCGCCACGATGACAGCGGTCCGGATGATCGAGACTGCCGTGGCCAGTGTCGCGCCCGCGGCGAGGAGGTGCACCTCTCCCTCCCCGGCGGCCGCGCGGCGCGCGTTCATCGCCATTACCGCGGTTGACGAAACCAGCCCGCCCGCCGCCGCGGCGAGCAGCACGCCGTAACGCGCGCCGAAGATCTTGACCGCCGCGTATCCCAGGAACGACACCCCAGCGAGGACGATTGCCACCAGCCAGATGGCGCGCGGATTGAGCCCGCCGAGCAGTCCGACCGGTTCGTCCGGCAGCAAGGGCATCGCGACGAATGTCATCGTCAGCAGAACGAGCGTGGCGCGCAATTCCCGCCACGTGATCTTCTCCACCCAGTCGTGCAGCACATCGCGCTGCGCCAGTAGGAACGCCGCCGCGACAGCCGCGGCCACCGGGGCCCGCAGATCGGCGCCGAGCAGCGCATAGGCGCCGAGCGCGAAGGTCAGCATGCCGGCCACGGCCGTCGTCGCAGAGAAACTGCCTTCTGCCCGGTTTTCGTCACGGCAGAACACGGCGAAGATGGCGGCGAAGACCGCAAAGCTGAGACCGAGCAGCACGCCTGCGGCGGGACTCGCAGAGCCCAATCCGTGCGCCATGGCGCCGACTACACCACCCAGCAATCCGGTCAGGGCGAAGGTGCGGATCCCGGCGGTGCGCGATCCCGGGGCGTCGTCACGGGCTTTCCAGCCGCGCTCGAGGCCGAACAGCAGGCCGATCCCAAGCGCGACCGCCAGTCGCGTGAACAGGTCTTGGAAATCCATTGCGCACACCTACGGCTTCGCCGGCACTTTACGCCGGACGTGCCGCTGCGATCGGAAACCGCAGTCTCGCGCGTTCAGGCCGCGCGATCGAGCAACGTGCGCAGGGACGGCGCGCCGGGCAGCGCTCCATGGCCATCGTGATCGGCGCGCAGCAGCCGAACCACTCGCGCCTGCTGGTCCGGTGGCAGATCCTGCACCAGCGGCGAGCGCAGGATGGCATCGGTGGCCTCTTGCGACACCCACAGGCCGAGCGGTGTCTCCGCCGCCAGCGCCGAAGCGCGCGACGGCACCGGGCGGCCCGAACTGGCCATGACGTGTTGGGCAAGCGCCCGAACCAGTAACGCCGCGAACCGGCCGCCATCGGTACGCTCGGTTGCCGCGGCGTCGATGGCGAGGAGCGCGTTCAATTCGCCCGCGGTGACTGCGCCTTCGCTGTCCGGAACCGCCAGGAGGATCCGGTGGCACAATGCCGCATCTTCCGCGTCGAGGGTGCGGGAGAAGTGCACCCGCCCGCGCGTGGTCGGGCCTTCGCCGGTGACGACGCCGTGTCGCACCAGGGCGAGGACGGCGGCAGCCGCGGCCGGAGCCCGCTCCGACGACACGGCGACCGCCGCGATCAGATGGTCCGGATCCTGCGGCTCGCTGAAGCTCGCGGCGGCCTGCGCGCCCGCAACGGGCACGCTGCTATGGGCAGTCATCGCTATTTCCTGTGTTCTTGCAGTCAAGCTAGGCGGTGTGGCGGTTACGAACGGCTTAACCGGGGCACCTGCAGATACGACCGGCGGGCGAAAAACCCGCAACGTGGCTTCCAAGTCGTTGCACGGCGCACTCGCCTTTCGGTTGTTCGCTCACGAAACGTACTTCGCCCTTATGTCGCTCGCCGCGCGCACTAGGTTCGCGCGGGGCCGGTGACCTAGCGCGGCATCGTGACGAAGCCGAGGCACGATGCAGCGGCGCAAACGGAACTTGCCGCCCTGGCGGCGCAAGCAGCCGATGGCGATGTTGCCGCCATCAGTTGGTCGAGGAGATCCCCATGCCCACCACCGCCGGCCTGCATCACGTCACCGCCTTCGCCGGCGACCCCCGTCGCCATGGCCATTTCTACAAAAATGTTCTGGGATTGCGGTTGGTGAAGCGCACCGTCAATTTCGACGACCCGCGGACCTGGCATCTCTACTACGGCGACGCCGCCGGCAGCCCGGGTTCATTGCTGACGTTCTTCCTGTGGCCCCATATCGCCGCTGGCCGCAATGGCATGGGGCGGGCCGTCGAAACCGCCTTCGCGATTCCGGATTCCGCGCTCGGTTATTGGACCCACCGGCTGCTCGCGGCAGGCGTTGACCACGATGCGCCGCGGCGGCGCTTCGGCGCCACGGTCCTCGGTCTGCGTGACCCCGATGGCCTTCAGCTCGAACTCGTGGCCACCCCCGGGCTCGGTGCGGTCCCTGGCTGGTCCTCGGGCGAGATCCCCGCGGAGCACGCCATTCGCGGCCTGTCCGGGGTGACGCTGTGGCTGGAGGACCCCGCGCCCACCGCCGGCATCCTGACGGGTGCGCTGGGCCTGCGCGCACTTGGAGAGGACGATGGGCGGCGCCGCTTCGTTGCGGCGGGCGCACTTGGCACCACCGTCGACCTGCGTCCCACACCCGGCTTTCTCCCGGGCCGCGACGGCCGCGGCGCCGTCCACCACGTGGCCTTTCGCGCCACAGACGATGTCGAGCAAGAGGCGATGGCCGCCGCCATGCGCGATGCCGGTTTGCGGCCGACCGAACAGCGCGACCGTCACTACTTCCGCTCCGTCTATGCGCGCGAGCCCGGCGGCGTCCTCTTTGAGATCGCCACAGATGCGCCCGGCTTCCTCATCGACGAGCCCGCGGACAGGCTCGGAACGCGCCTGCAACTTCCGGCGTGGTTCGAACCCAACCGCACGACGATTGAGACTGCCCTGCCCGCCTTGGATTGATCCGTTTCGCACAGGAGACAACGGTGTCCGAAACCCTCGATTTCATCCACCGGTACCGGCCCGGCACGGATCCGCGCCGCGCACCGCTGCTGCTGCTCCATGGCACCGGCGGCGACGAAAATGATCTTGTGCCGCTCGCCGAGCGTCTGGCGCCCGGCGCGGCTCTCCTGTCACCGCGGGGCAAGGTGGAGGAGAACGGCATGCCACGCTTTTTCCGCCGTCTGGCGGAAGGCGTCTTCGATATCGAAGACCTCCACCGCCGCACGGCGGAACTGGCGGCGTTCATCGCTACGGCGCAAAAGTCCTACGGCTTGGCACGCCCCATCGCGCTCGGCTTTTCCAATGGCGCCAACATCGCGGCCGCGCTGCTGCTGTCGCACCCGGACGTTTTGGCCGGCGCCGCCCTGTTGCGGCCGATGACGCCTTTCGTTCCAGCGGACGCTCCCGACCTGACCGGCATTCCGATCCTGCTGCTGTCGGGCAGCATGGACCCGCTGGTGCAACCGGGCGATCGCGATCGGCTGGCCAAAATATTCAGCGCTGCCGGAGCCGAGCTCAGCTACGAGGTCGTTCCTGCGGGCCATGGCCTCTCCCCGCTCGATCTCGCCACGACCGGCGACTGGCTGCAGCGGTACGGCGTGGTCCGCAGCCTCACATCGACCTGACCATTCCGGCACGCCGGCCGTCACTGCTGTACCGACGACCAGCAGCTGAGCGGCCGGCGCTTCGCAGGAATTGTGGGGACTCCGGCGATCCTCTGCTACGATGTCCTGCCACATGATCGATGGAGGTGAGACATGGCACTCCAGATTGGTGACACGGCTCCGGATTTCGAAGCGCAGACGACGCAAGGACCCATTCGCTTTCACGAGTGGATCGGCGATTCCTGGGCGGTGCTGTTCTCGCACCCGAAGGACTTTACGCCTGTCTGCACCACCGAACTGGGCTACATGGCTCGGCTGAAGCCGGAATTCGATGCACGGAATGTGAAAATTATTGGCCTCAGCGTCGATCCGGTCGAACAGCACGCGAAGTGGGCCGACGACATCCTGGAAACGCAGGGCGTCGCGCCGAACTTTCCGATGATCGGCGATACCGACCTCTCAGTCTCCAAGCTGTATGGGATGCTGCCCGCCAGCACCACCGGCACTGCGGAAGGGCGCACCCCGGCCGACAACCAGACGGTCCGCAATGTCTTCGTCATCGGGCCGGACAAGAAGGTGAAGTTGATCATCGCCTATCCGATGACCACCGGCCGCAATTTCGATGAGGTGATGCGCGTGATCGATTCGCTCCAGCTCACCGCGAAGCACAAGGTTGCTACGCCGGTGAATTGGAAGCATGGCGAAGACGTGATCATCGCCGGTTCAGTCTCCGACGACGAGGCGCGGGCCAAGTATCCGCAGGGCTGGCGCGCACCGAAACCCTACATCCGCATTGTCCCGCAGCCGCACTGAGCGGTATGGGATGTCGTGAGGCGCGGCCCGTGCCGCGCCTTTTTGTTGCAACCTGTGTGAACTCGGTCGCAAGGAGCGCAGAAGAATGGACGTGCGTGCCGCGGTTGCCTTCGAAGCCGGCAAGCCCCTCGAAATCACCACCGTCAAGCTCGATGGCCCCAGGCACGGCGAGGTCTTGGTCGAAATCAAGGCGACCGGCGTGTGCCATACCGACGCCTACACGCTGTCCGGCATGGATTCTGAAGGCCTGTTTCCCTGCATCCTCGGTCACGAGGGGGCTGGGATCGTCGTCGACGTCGGCCCTGGCGTGACCACGGTCAAAAAAGGCGATCACGTCATCCCGCTCTACACGCCGGAGTGCCGCCAGTGTAAGTCTTGCCTGTCGCGCAAGACCAATCTCTGCACGGCGATCCGGGCCACGCAAGGCAAAGGCGTGATGCCGGATGGCACCTCGCGCTTCTCTTGCGACGGCGCGATGGTGCATCACTACATGGGCACGTCGACCTTTGCCAATTACACGGTGCTTCCTGAAATCGCCGTGGCCAAGATCCGCGAGGATGCGCCGTTCGAGACCGTCTGCTATGTCGGCTGCGGCGTCACCACGGGCATCGGCGCGGTCATCAACACGGCCAAGGTCGAGCCGGGCGCCAATTGCGTCGTGTTCGGACTGGGCGGCATCGGCCTGAACGTTCTGCAGGGGCTGCGCCTCGTCGGCGCCAACATGATCGTCGGCGTCGACATCAATCCGGACCGCAAGGCCTGGGGCGAGCGCTTCGGGATGACCCATTTCGTCAATCCCAAGGAGGTGGGAGGCGATCTCGTTCCCTATCTCGTCGATTTGACCAAAGGCGGCGCCGACTATTCGTTCGACTGCACCGGCAACGTTCAAGTGATGCGGCAGGCGCTGGAATGCTGCCACCGCGGCTGGGGCGAGAGCATCATCATCGGCGTCGCCCCCGCCGGTGCCGAGATCGCCACCCGCCCATTCCAGCTCGTGACCGGACGCGTCTGGAAGGGGACCGCCTTCGGCGGCGCGCGTGGCCGCACCGATGTGCCGAAGATCGTCGACTGGTACATGGACGGGAAGATTCAGATCGACCCGATGATCACCCACGTGATGCCGCTCGCCGACATCAACAAGGCGTTCGACCTGATGCATCACGGCGAGTCGATCCGCTCGGTCGTGACGTTCTGATACGCTCTCCACCGCGGCGGCGCGCCGGTCGCGGCGCGCCGTTTCGTTTGCTTGCACGCGAGTTCTTGATGTCCGACACACCTGTAACCAATGACGATCCCATCGCCCGCGCTCACGATCAGCCGCCCTTCGCGAATTTTCTCGGTCTCAAGGTGATCGAGATTACTCGTGATCGCATCGTGGCGGAGCTGCACGTCCGCGACGAGCTGATCAACCGCAACGGAACGCTGCACGGCGGCGCGGTGATGGCGCTTGCCGACAATCTCGGCGGCACGGCCACGATCGCCAACATTCCGACCGCAGCATCCACGGCGACGATCGAGAGCAAGACCAATTTCTTCCTGCCCGTGCCGGCCGGCGACATTGCCCGTGCCGAATGCACGCCCCTCCACCGTGGCCGTACCACGATGGTCTGGCAGACGCGCATCATTCGCTCGGACGGGCGGCTGGCGGCGATGGTGACGCAAACGCAGATTGTGATCGCACCGAAGGCCTGAACATTCGGGGAGACGTCATGTCCGAGCTCGAAACGCTGTCCGCTGCCAGGAGCCACGGCGGCACGCAGTTCGTGTATCGCCACGCATCGCGGTCAACCGGAACCGCGATGACCTTCGCCGTCTTCGTGCCGCCGCAGGCCGCGACGGCGCCCTGCCCCATGGTGACCTATCTCTCCGGCCTCACCTGCACCCATGCGAACGTCATGGAGAAGGGCGAATATCGTGCCGCCGCGGCCGAGCTCGGTCTGGTTATCGTTTGCCCCGATACGAGCCCGCGCGGAGACGGCGTGCCGGACGACCCCTCATGGGACTTCGGCCAGGGCGCCGGGTTCTATGTCGATGCGACGCAGGAACCTTGGCGCACCCATTTCCGCATGTGGACCTACGTCACCGATGAACTGCCCGCGCTTGTCGCGCGCACGCAGCCGGTCGACACCAACCGCCAAAGCATCTTCGGCCATTCGATGGGCGGCCACGGCGCCCTCACGGTGGCGCTGCGCCATCCGGGCCGTTTTCGTGCCGTGTCCGCTTTCGCACCGATCGTGGCGCCGGGCCAAGTACCATGGGGCGAAAAGGCCTTCTCCGGCTATCTGGGTGACGATCGTGCTGCATGGCGACAGCACGACGCCGTCGCCTTAATCGAGGATGGACACAGAGTACCGGAGCTGCTGGTCGATCAAGGGACCGACGACACCTTTCTCGCTCGCGAGTTGCGTCCTGAACTGCTCGAACGCGCCTGTGCCGACGCCGGGATCCCCCTGACGTTGCGCCGACAGCAGGGCTACGATCACTCGTATTTCTTCATCTCGACATTCATGGCCGAACATCTCGCCTGGCATGCGGCGCGGTTGGCCTGACACGCGCCTCGTCGCATCCGCGAGAGGCTCTCCCGACCTAACGCGCGGTATTTTCGTCCCGTTTCCGTGCGTCGCGGGGGCAGCTTACCCGGAACATCTGCGCCTGTGACGGGTTTGCGTTCCGGGAGCCACGGAAACGGAGAGCGACGCTATGACCGACTACAGAGATCCGAACATGCGGCCGGGGACGGATCCGCTGGACCCGAATCCGCACACCGGCTCGCGCATGCGCGGCGACCGGACCGGCTCGATGTGGGGCTGGATCGGTGGGTTGGCGCTCGTTGCGATCATTCTCGCAGTGATCTTCAGCATGGGCGGCGAAGGTACGCGGACCGCCAATCAGGGCGATCAATCGCCGCCGGCAACCACCGGCTCGACGCCGCCGGCTACAAATCCGCCCGCGAGCGCGCCGGCTCGTTAAACCGACACTTTTGCCGATCGCCGGAGGCCTCGCCTCCGGCGATTTCATCAGAGCGGCAGATTGTCGTGTTTGCGTTGCGGCACTTCGACATGTTTTTGCCGCAGCATCGCCAAAGCGCGTGCAATCCGCCGCCGTGTCGCGTGCGGCATGATGACCTCATCGATGTAGCCGCGCTCCGCAGCCACGAACGGTGACAGGAACCGATCCTCGTATTCCTTCGTTCGGGCCGCGATCTTCTCGGCATCGCCGATGTCTTGGCGGAAGATGATCTCCACCGCCCCTTTCGCACCCATCACCGCGATCTGCGCGGTCGGCCAAGCATAATTCACGTCGCCGCCGACATGCTTGCTCGCCATCACATCGTAGGCGCCGCCGAATGCCTTGCGCGTGATGATGGTCACCAGCGGCACCGTCGCCTGCGAGTAGGCGAACAGAAGTTTCGCGCCGTGCTTGATGAGGCCGCCGTACTCCTGTGAGGTTCCCGGCAGGAAACCCGGAACGTCGACGAAGGTGACGATCGGAATCTCGAACGCATCGCAGAAGCGCACGAACCTTGCCGCCTTCCGGGATGCGTCGCTGTCGAGCACGCCGGCGAGCACCATCGGCTGGTTTGCTACGAACCCGACGGTGCGCCCAGCGATGCGGCCGAACCCGACGACGATGTTCTTTGCAAACGCGGCCTGGATCTCGAAGAAGTCGCCTTCGTCGACGACCTTGTTGATCAGCT
>Ga0182741_1000787_pt1 | contig 44895 bp, 38 predicted proteins | sample eDN5th37CBELigOP_FD_128874 | JGI IMG/M metagenome (GOLD analysis project Ga0182741, IMG submission 128874) | Enriched Organic Plus compost microbial communities from Emeryville, California, USA - eDNA 5th pass 37_C BE-Lig OP (version 2) (version 2) ... | reverse complement strand
GAGCCCGTAGCCGAACTGTCGAGCGGCACGGCGTTCCAGGACATTCGTAGTCCGCTCCGTTCGCGGAAGCATGGGCCGGACTGGCGCGAGCGCGATGATCTCCGGCTCGAAATCCGCGAAGGCGCTGGCGCCACCGCGGTGATCGGGATGACCGTGCGTGAAGATGATGGTCTTTACCGGCTTGTTGGTGATCCCGGCGATAAGGCCCCGCAGCGCCGTGCCACGGACGTCTGTATCCAGCGTATCGATGAGAATGACCGATTCGTCGCCGATGATGAACCCGGCGTTACTGTGGCCGTACCCCATGACATGGAAGATCTTGTCCGGAACGACCTCGGTCACGGTCCGGGACCAGGCCGAGTTGGAGAAATCCTCCAACCGTTTCTCACCGTCGGATACGAGCATTCGTCACTCTCCTTCCAGCGACACACGAAAGCGGATCGCTCGTCCAGCCAACGAGCGATCCGCTTTTGGACGTGACCAGGGTGCCGTAGGCCTGTCCCGTGTCCATCCCCCTTCTTCCCTCTTGTTGGGGGCGACCGACGTTAGTCGGCCGTTGCCCATGCGGCGTTCTTCGTGCGCTCGTCGAACTGGTTGATGAAGGCAATCGCGAAGCCGACAACACGTTCGATCCAGACCTCACCGATTTCCTTGGTGCCGTTGGTGCCGTCACCGGTTACGCCGTTTGGGGCGACGTCGTCGCTCTCAAAGTAGATCGTGCCCGGTACCGGCTGCCCTTCGACCTTGACCTTGGAATACCCTGTTGGCTCCCAGCCCTGGAACGACTGGAATGTGCCGGTCTCGATGCGGTCCCACGTCACATCTTCCGGGAACATGGCGAGCATGGCTGACGTTTCTGGCTCCCCGCCGTGCCCGTACGCCTTGGCGGGGTCCTCATACTGGTCGCGCATCAGCGCGTAGCCGAGCGACCATGGATAGACGCTGCCGACGAGGATGCCGTGACGCTTGCGCATGATCCTCGCGATCCGTTCGACGACGAGCTCGTTGCCGCCATGGTTGTTGACGAAGATGATCCGCCGGAAACCATGGCTGATGTACCCTTCGACAACCTCCTCGAGCATTTGTGCGAGCGTGTCCTGCCGGACCGAGATCGTGCCGGAGAAATTCCGGAAGATGTCCGAGCATCCGTAGTTGAGTCCTGGGGCGACAAACGCATTGGTCTCTTTTGCGGCGCGCGTTGCGACGAACTCGGCCACCATGTTGTCCGCGTTGACCGGCATATGGGGGCCGTGTTGCTCGACAGTTCCCATCGGGATCAGCAGTACCGGGTTGGTCTTTGCGACCTCCGCCACCTCCGTGAAGCTCAGCCGTCCAAGTTCCTTCGTACGAAACGCCATGAATCGCTTGCCTTTCCTGTAGGTGTTCCAAAGAATCGATTCGTTGCTATCTGCTGCCCTTGAGCCTTGGATCGAGCGCATCCCGCAGCCCGTCACCGAGGGTGTTGAGCATCAGGATGGTCATGCCGATCACAACCGACGGGGAGATGAGGAGATGCGGGAACATCTCCATGAAGGGCCTGGCGTTGGAGATCATGTTCCCCCAGGTCGGCGTCGGCGGCTGGGCGCCGAGACCGAGGAACGACAGGCCGCTCTCGACCAGGATGGCCAGCCCGAGACTGAGCGAGACCTGGACGAGGATTGGGGCCATCACGTTTGGCAGGATCGCGGTTCTCAGGATGCGAGCGTCGCTCGAACCGATGACCCGGGATGCCTGCACATACTCGGCTTCGCTGACCTGCAGCGTCGATCCGTAGACGATGCGCACGAAGCGAGGGGTGTAGATGACGCCGATGATGATGATCAGGTTGCGGATGCTCGGTCCCAGGAACGCCACCATGGCGATGGCGAGCACGATTGTCGGGAAGCTGAGCAGGATGTCCATCGCGCGCATGATGATCATGTCCAGCATGCCGCGGGCGAATCCGGCGATCAGTCCGAGCGTCACCCCGGCGATCGTCGCCAGGGCGACGGACCCTGCCGCGACGCCGAGCGAGACCCGTCCGGCGTAGATCAGCCGGCTGAGGACGTCCCTTCCAAAGTCATCTGTGCCAAGCCAGTGACTACGACCCGGCTCCTGGAGGGGCGCTCCGAGAAGCTGCGTTGGGCTGTAGGGCGCCACCAGCGGCGCCGCGATCGTGACCAGTGCAAGGATGACCAGCACGGTCAGGGGGAATGCGACACGCCCGTTCTTCATGACATTCCAACGGGCAGCCCTCCCCGGAACGGCCTTCCGGGTTGCCAGCCCAGTCTCCGCGGTCGTGGGATCGGTCACGGGTCCGGTTGCGTTGGCAGTCGTATCCATGATGTCTCCTACGACAGGCGAATGCGTGGGTCGAGCACGGCGTAGAGGATGTCGACGACCACATTGATCACGATGGTGAGGACGGCGATAACCAGTACCACCCCCTGGACGACCGGATAGTCCCGAGACAGCACGCCCGACATCAGCAGCGAGCTCAGCCCCGGCCAGTTGAAGATCTGCTCGACGATGACCATGCCTCCGAGCAACGTCGCGATCTCGAGACCGACGATGCTGATGACGGGGTTAATCGCGTTGCGCAGCGTATGTGCCGCGATCACCCGCTTCTCCGAGAGGCCTTTCGCCCTTGCCGTGCGGACATAGTCTTGCCGGAGCACCTCCAGCATCGAGGAGCGGGTCATGCGGAGGATGACGGCCGCATTGGCGAAGCCGAGGGTTAGCCCGGGAAGGATCAGCAGCTTCATGTGGGCGATCGGGTCGGCGCTCCAGGCCACGAAACTGGATTGCGGAATCCAGCGCAGTTTCAGGCCGAAGACCAGGACGAGCACCGTCCCGGTGACGAAGCTTGGAAGCGACAGGCCGAGCATTGCGAAGGAGCTTAGGGCCAGGTCGGTAGGCCGATTTGCCCGCATCGCGGCGAGGGTCCCGAGGGGGATGGCGATGATCAGTGAGAGGGCGACCGCCACCACGATGAGCTCGAGGCTGTTCGTGATCCGGTTGGCAACGTCACCAGCCACGCTCCGCCCGCTGATAATGGAGTCCCCGAGGTCGAAGGTCAGTACGCCACCGAACCAGTCGACGAATTGCTCGATCAGGGGACGGTCGATGCCGAGCTGGCGGCGCATCTCTGCCACCTGCTCTTCCGTCGCCGATTCCCCGAGAATGCCTCGTGCCGGGTCACCCGGCACGAGACGCAGCATCAGGAAAACCAGCACCGCGACGAAGAACATCTGCACAACCAGCGTCAGCAGTCGTCGGGTGATGAATGCTCCCATGTCTACTTGTCCAACCAAATCTCACGCTGGAAGATCGGAATCCAGGCTTCGGTGTGGACGTAGCCCTTGACGTAGCTCGCCATGGCCTCGCCCTGCGTGCGCCGGATGGTGTAGACCCACGGGACGATCTCCGCGGCCAATGCCTGGGCTTCCTGGTAGATCTCGTCGCGCAGGCTCTCGTCCGACGAGAAGCGCCCTTCCTCCATCAATGCGTCCAGCTCATCGTTTGCAAAGCGGAACCACTTCGCGCTCGTGCCGCTGCTGTGCAGGTACTGGTAGAGGAAATCCGGGTCGGGGTAGTTGAAGGCCGTTCCCCAAGCATGGATCGGGTGTGTCCCGTCCGCAACCGATTGGCGGAAGGTGAGCCATTCCTGCAGCTCGAGATCCAGGTTGATGTTGGCCTGGTTCAGCTCGGCCTGGGCGGCCTCGGCCGGTCGGGAGATGACGGTGTAGGTCGACGTGCTGAGCATGGGCAGCTCGAGCGGGTTGTACCCAGCCGTATCGAGGAGCGACTTCGCATGCTCGTAGTCGCCGGTGAAGGTGCCTTCGAGATCCGGTGCGTGGCCAAGCATCCCTTCCGGGACGAGCCCGCCCGTGATCGGCGCTCCGTAGCCGGAGAATGCGGTCTGGACCATCGTCTCGCGATTCATGCCATGGGCGATGGCCAGGCGCACGTTCTGGTCGTTGACGATGTCCATCTCGTGGTTGAAGCCGATCCAGCCGAAGCCGGAAACGCTGTCGGACATGAACTGGAAGTTCGGGTCATTCTCGATAATGCCCATCTGCGTGTACGGCACGTAGTCGACAAAGTCGACGGTGCCGGAGCGCAGCGCAGTCATCCGGGTGGTGTCGTCCGGCATCGGCTGGAACGTGATGCCGTCGAGATATGGCAGCCCTTCGATAAAGTAGTTCGGGTTCTTCTCGAGCGTAATCGAGACGCCGGGTACCCGCTCCACAAAGATGAATGGGCCGGTTCCCATCATCTCGGTCATCGGGTCGACGCCACTCTCGATCCAGGCCTGCGACACGATGTAATTGTTCGCGTTGGCGAGAATGTGCGGGAAGGCGGCATAGGGTTTGTTGAAGGTGATGTTGACGGTATTGTCGTCGCCGGCCGCGATTTCTGTTACCTCCTGGTAGAAGGGCGCGTTCGTGGCGGCCGTCTCGGGATCGCGGATGCGGTTGAGGCTGAATATCACGTCGTCGACCGTAAGGTCGGATCCGTCGTGGAACGTGACTCCCTGACGGACTTTCACCTGGTAGGTCGTGTCATCAACCCAGCCGAATTCTTCGGCGAGGTCACCGATGAGCTGGTTATCCGCGTCATAGGTCAGCAACGTGCTGTAGCACATCATCTTGACCGAGGTCGATGCTGCACCGGTGCTGAAGTGGGGTTCGAAGTTGGACGGATCGGTCGAGAGTCCGTAGATCAGGGTTCCGCCGGACTTCGGCTCGCCATCCTGCTCGCGTTGCGAGCGGGGGAAGCTGATACGTGGAGAAGCGCTTGCTTTCGGGATGAGGATCGAGCCGGCAGCTGTTGCTGCTCCGCCGCCGACGAGCGAGCGGCGCGACATGGATCGGGAGAAAGGGGAACGGGTTCGCGTGGTCATGCTACCTTGCCTTTCATGTTTCGGTTGACATGTCATCGAGTTCGCCGAAACGTGATGTGGGTTCTCCTTACCTGACCGGAACGTGCTCGAACACCTCCTTGCGGCGATTGGCGAGCGAGGGAAGCTCGCGTCGAATCCTGTCGAGTCGGTCGAAGTCGAGCTCGGCCATTGCGAAACCGTTGCCATCCGGCGCGGTCGCCAGCACCGTGCCCCACGGATCGACGATCATGCTTCGGCCCCAGGTGGCCTTGCCATCCTTGTTGATGCCCTGCTGACCAGACGCCAGCATGTAGCATTGGTTTTCGATTGCGCGGGCGCGGATGAGCGGCTCCCAGTGATCCTTGCCGGTATAGAGCATGAACGCGGCGGGCAAGAACACGATCTCCGCTCCGCGGTCGGCCAGCTCGCGATAGAGCTCGGGGAAGCGGATGTCGTAGCAGATCGTCAGACCAGCCGTGCGCCCTTCTATGTCGGCTGTGACGACCTCATCACCTGGCGCAATGGTGGCAGACTCCAGGGCGTCGACGCGACCCGGGATCTGCACGTCGTAGAGATGGAGCTTGCGGTATCTGGCGACTTCTTCGCCTGAGCGATTGAACAGCACGCTGGTGTTGTAGGTTCGGTCGCCACCCGGGATGTTCTCGTGGATCGAGCCTGCCAGGAGCCAGATTCCAAGTTCCCGTGCGGTTTGTGCGAAGCGGTCCGAGACGGGACCCGGGATGTCGCTCTTGATCGACGGGACACCTGCCTTGTCGCCCCAGTAGTCGATGGCTTCGGGCAGCACGATGAGCTCGGCTCCTGCCCCGGCGGCCTGACGGACGAGATCCAGGCAGGTCGCGATGTTCTCCTCGAGGTCTTCTCCGATTTGAACCTGAACGACGGCGGCTTTCACGTGACGCACCTCCTGATAGGTAAGATGTATCGCCGATATATCGAGCGAGCGTCGTGCCCAGTCTCTTGTGTGAATGGCGCCATGATATACCCGTCGGATTTGCTGTCAACACCTCATTCAGAATTGGACGTATTGGATCGATCGTCCGGGGACTTCGGTTCTGTCCGTCTGCGGCCTTCGACGACGGCCCACTGACGCTCCCGTGATGTCTCGATGTGCCGGACCGCAAGGGCCTTCGCTCGGTTGTGATCCCCGGTGCAGATTGCCTCGACAAGCTCGGAGTGTGATCGATGGATATTCTCGACACCGATCGCGCGCTGTGCCCGGTACCACAAGCGAAGCGATTGTCGATTGAGCGTGACACTCGCTTCCTCGAGGAACCTGTTCTGTGTCGCACGTGCGATGGATGCGTGGAGCGCGTAGTCGAGCTCGACTGCTTCGTAGACTTTCCCCTGGCTCGTGACGGCGACCAGCTCGTCCCGGAGGGCCTGCATCGATGCCTTGTCGTCTTCCGTGGCACGCTCAGCGGCCAGACCGGCAGCCTGGGGCTCGATGAATTCCCTCATCTCGTACAGATGGCGGATTTCGTGGAGTGCGATGTCCCGGATAGCGGGAGCCTGGCGGGGTGACCATACCAGCAGGCCCTCGAACGAAAGCTGTTTCAAGGCTTCCCGGAGCGGTGTCCGGCCATACGGAATCCGGTCGAGCAACATACCCTCGTCGAGCGGGATTCCAGACGGGAGCCCGTGGGTCACGATTGCGCGGCGCAGTGATGCGTAGGCCCGCTGGGACTTCGTCAGCGGCCGCCTCTTCGTCGCGTGCGCATCATCGATTGCATCGAACCCTTGGTGGAGGAGCCATTCGAACCGGGCAATTTCGTCGAACGCCTCGTTTATCTGTGTACGCCCAAGCGACATCGAAGAGTATCTCATTCGTCATTTCCTGGGAATGCATATGCGTCATCGTTGAAAGTTGATTGTCATCATAGCGAAACAGGGAGGGCCGGCGATCGCCGGCCCTCCCTGTTTCGCTAGTCGAGTCTTGACGATGTCCGACCTTAGGCGTGAATGGACTCTTCGGTCTGGTTGTCGAAGAAGTGCAGCTTGCTCGGCTCGAGGGCGATCTTGATCTCCTGGCCGCGCTCGAGCTGGATGTCCGGATCCATGCGAGCGGTGATCGTCGAGTTCCGGGTGTTCAGGTAGACGAAGATCTCGTTACCGAGGAGCTCGACCACGTCAACGGTCACCGGGATGAAGGAATCCTGCGGGACGGCGCCAGCCGGCACGCGAGACGCCTCGACGATGTGCTCCGGACGGATGCCCATTGTGACCTGCTTGCCAACGTAGTTCTGGAGGTTGCGGGTCTTGATGTCCGGGATCAGCATCCGGAAGCCGGGCGACGTCGCGTAGAGCTTGCCGTCAACGGCCTCGATGGAAACGTCGATGAAGTTCATCGCCGGGGAACCCATGAAGCCCGCCACGAACTTGTTGGCCGGGGTGTCGTAGAGGTTCTGCGGCGTATCGAGCTGCTGCAGGACGCCCAGGCTCATGACGGCGATGCGGTCGCCCATCGTCATGGCCTCGGTCTGGTCGTGCGTCACGTAGATGGTGGTCGTGCGGACGCGGTCGTGCAGCTTGATCAGCTCGGCGCGCGTCTGCACGCGGAGCTTGGCGTCGAGGTTGGAGAGCGGCTCGTCCATCAGGAAGACGTCCGCGTTACGGACGATGGCGCGGCCGAGGGCAACGCGCTGGCGCTGACCACCGGAGAGAGCCTTCGGCTTGCGGTCGAGGTACTGCTCGATATCGAGGATCCGGGCGGCCTCGAGCACGCGCTGTTCGCGCTCAGCCTTGGGAACCTTGCGCAGCTTGAGCGGGTAGGCGAGGTTGTCGCGCACGCTCATGTGCGGGTAGAGAGCGTACGACTGGAACACCATCGCGACGTTGCGGTCCTTTGGCGGAAGGTCGTTGACGACCCGGTCACCGATGATGATGCGACCGTCGGAGATCTCTTCGAGACCGGCGACCATGCGCATGGCGGTGGACTTGCCGCAACCGGACGGACCAACGACGACCAGGAACTCCTCGTCCTCAATCTCCATGCTGAGACTGTTGACCGAGGGAGTGTCATTCCCGGGGTAGATCTTGGTCACGTTGTCGAAGATGATACGAGACATGAGACATGCTCCTTCACCGATTACAGAACCGAGGCGGTCCGGTCCGTCCGGTGCCTGGCCCCGAGGCGCCCTACGACAGATGTGGTTCCGTGCGGAGTCCACACCATCGGTGGTTTCCCTGTTTCGGCAGATCACGACGCCTTATGATGTGCTGCTTCGTTTGTACGGCGGAGGGGCCGGTTTTGTCAATCGTCTGCCGTTGCGGTTCGCCGGAATTTATGAATATTCACGACGACGCCGGCGTCCTTCGGGTCGGGCCAATCGGCCGTGTAGGTGGTTGATTCGATCGTCCAGCCACGCTCCGGCGCCCGCTCGACCGCCAGCCGGGAGGGCCTCCTGCCCGGCTCGGCGAGCCATACCAGCCCGTCGGGTTCCAGCATGCGCTCGAAGACATCCAGCACCGGCTCGATATCGCGCTCCTCGTACAGGACATCCGCCGCCAGGATCACCGGCCAGCGCGTGCCATCCACCTGGAGGAGATCGGCGTCGGCAGCGCGCCAGTTGATGCGCCGGGTGTCGGGCTCGCGGCCGGTATGCAGCCGGCAGGTCAAACGGGTCATCGCGACAGACTCGGGGGCGTAGTCGGTCGCGGTGAGCCTGGCTCCGGTCTCCAGGGCGATGGCCGCCGTGATACCGACGCCGGAGCCGAGCTCGAGAACCGGATTTCCGGCGATGAGATGCGGTTCCCGGAGGATCGCTGCGGCGAGGGCGATGCCGCTTGGCCAGATCTCCGCCCAGTAGGGCAGGTTCTGCTCGGGATCGTCGGCGCTTTGGTCCAGCAGCGTCTCGATGTCCACCGGCCGGATCACGTCGACGATGCGATCCGAGCCAGGAATCGCGATTCGCTCGAAGGTGAGCTCGCCCGTGTGGTCGAGGGCGGCGACCAGCGACGCCGCTCTCGGGTCGCTGGTGATGGATGGTGGAAGAGATCGCTCCATATGGGATTCCTCGATCGACGTGAAACCCCCGGACGCAGTCAGGATCCACGTCCGAGGATTGTTAACTTCCTGTGAATGCCATGAACGGGCCTGTCCGGACCGCGAGTGGGTCTGCTAGAGTGTGATTTCTTGCACAAAGTCGTGCAAGACCCCGTGCGCACTGCCTCACGCGCCGCATCGTTCCGATCCCATCCTGTTGCGGATGTTCACCGCGCCCATTGCACCACCGTACCAAAGGGTCATGCCATGCGCTGTCTCACCATTACATTGAATCCAACCGTCGATACCACCTATTGGCTGGACGATCTTGTCATTGGCGGCACGAACCGGGTCCGTCGCATGCGGCAGGTTGCGGCCGGTAAGGGCGTGAACGTCGCCCGCGTGATGCGGTGCCTTGGCCGTGACGTTGTCGCCACCGGTTTCCTGGGCGGTGATAACGGCCGCTTCATCGCCGACGCCCTCCGCGCCGAGGGCGTCGTGACGCGGTTCGAGTGGCTCGAGCGCGGCGCCTCGCGGAACTGTCACACGCTTGTCGATGCCCGGACGAGTTCGTCCACGGAGATCCTCGAGCGAGGGCCGGAGCTGACCGAGGGTGACCGGCAACGCTTCCTTGACAGGCTGGAGACTCTCTTGCCCGGCGTCGAGGCGGTCGTCATTGCAGGGAGCATGCCGGAAGGCGCGACCCACGGGTTCTTACAGAAGCTCGTGCGGTTGGTTCGCTCGCGCGCGCATCGCCTGTTCGTCGATGCCAGCGGTCCGGCGTTACAGGACTTGCTGGCGTGCCGGCCGGATCTCATCAAGCCGAACGCGGATGAGATGACGATGCTGATGGGACGGCAGGCGCCGCTCACCGAGCAGGTCGAGTTCGCCCGGACCGAACTGATCGGCACGCTGATGCCGGATGACGGCCAGGTCCTGCTGACGCTGGGGAAGGACGGAGCGCTCCTGATCTCGCGCGATCACGTTCTCCGTGCCCAGAACCCGGAGGTCGACGCGGTGAATACGGTTGGCTGTGGCGATGCGCTGATGGCCGGGTTCGTCGAGAGCTGGCTGGAAGGGCAGGGGGACGTCAACGCCCTGCGAAGCGCGGTCGCCTGCGGGAGTGCGGCGGCGATGCGCGAAGTTGCTGGCGAGATCGATGTCGACGATCGAGATCGTTTGCTGGGGCAGGTCGAGCTGAGCATGGTCGACCGTGCCGGGGATATCGTGCCCCTCGCCGGTGCGGGAAGGACCCTGATCCCTTTCCCGGAATCCTTCCGGTATCCTTTGCGCAGGATCACGTCGCGATAATGTCAGCACGCCGAGAGGACCTGCCGCATGGATCACGCCCGGGAAGACGTTGACGCCGCGATCGCCGAGGCCATCGGCAGCTCGCGCATGTCGCCCAAGCGCGTGGTTACATTCGGCGAGGCGTCCTTGCGGCTGGCGACTTCTGACAATGAGCGGCTGGAACGGGCGACAACCCTGTCCCTCTCGGTCAGCGGTCCGGAGCTGAACATGGCGGTGGCGACGGCGTCGCTGGGCGTCGAGGTGTCATGGGTCTCGGTCCTGCCGGGTTCACCGCTCGGCCGCAGGATCCTGCGCGATGCGAAGGCGAATGGCGTCGACGTCCAGCATGTCCAGATGCTCGAGAGCGGGGACGGGCGCGCCGGGCTCCAGTTCGTCGAGCCGGGGCCGGAGCCGCGTCCGACGAGCGTCCACTACGATGTTGCGGGGTCCCCGGTCTCCCGGCTCCGGGCGGGGACGTTTGACTGGGCGTCCATCCTCGACGGGGCCAGCGCATTCTATGTGTCCGGAAACACGCTCGGGATATCCGCTGGTGCGCGGTCGGAGGCCATGGAAGCGGTGCGAACCGCGCGGCAGCTCGGCGTGCTTGTCGCATTCGACCTGGCTTACCGTTCGGATTCGTGGAGCGAGGGGCAAGCGCGGCAAGCATTCGTGCGGATCATCCACGATGTCGATGTCCTGTTCGCGTCGCGTGGCAGCCTGCGGACCTTCTTCGGCTTCGAAGGCTCATACGAGTCCGTCCTGCACCAGGCGATCGAGAAGCTCGGTGTCGCCGCGGTGACGGTCAATCGCCGTCGTTTCAAAGGGAGCCGGCGTTTGACGCTGGAGAGCATGGCGATGGGCAAGAGCGAGCTGCTGGCGAGCTCTGACCGACGGGATATCGAGGTGGTGGACTCTTTCGGGGCGTCCGACGCCTACGCCGCGGGTTTCCTCGATGGATACCTGGAGAACCCGCTGGGGCTCAGCCGGGCCGTATCGCTGGGCGCTGCGGCCGCCGCGCTGAAATGCACCATGCCGGGTGAGTTCCTGTGCGCGTCGCGAGACGAGATCGAGGCGCTGGTACCGGACTAGTGGGGATTGACGGACATCCTCCGGGCCGCTAATGTGGCACCCGGAAAGGTCAGGAAGCGTCCCTATGGGAACATTTACCTACATCGAGCGAATACGACGACGAACGACGGAGCTCTCCGTGGTTCAGGGTCGTGCGGTGCCGTCACCGCTTCGCTCGTGGATCTTTCCTTCCTCGTAATCCCTGAGTCACACGAAGAGCTCCTCGCGATCACGTGCTCGACCCCTCGAGCAGTCGGCGATCGTTGCGCACCTGCCAGGGTGCGAGAAGGAGCGACCCATGCGGACACGCCATCACCTCGAGAACACGCAGAACTTCCTACGTGACGATCGGCTGGCTCGTGAGCTGGTACGGAAGGCGGCGCTTTCACAAACGGATGATGTCATCGATATTGGCGCCGGGGATGGGATCCTGACCGATGCGCTCGCATCGGCAGCGGGAACCGTTTTCGCCGTGGAGCTGGACGGCCGGTACGTGGAGCAATTGCGGAAGCGGTTTCATGATCGCCCGAATGTGGTGGTGTTCGCGGCCGATGCGTTGCTGTTCCCGCTCCCCGCGACGCCATACAAGGTGTTCGCCAACATCCCGTATCGGTGGACCTCGGCGATCGTGGCGAAGTTGACGAGCGGTACCTCCCCGTCAGTCGATTCCTGGCTCGTTGTCCAGCGGGAAGCCGCCGAGCGATTCCTGCCGGCGAAAACGTCGACCATGGTCGCGATCCAGCTCTATCCGTGGTTTGACGTCTCGATCGAGCACGAGTTCAGACGGGCCGATTTCTCCCCTCGCCCGAGGGTCGATAGCGTGCTGATGCGGATTCGGCAACGACCGGATCCACTGCTGCCGATGGACGACCGTGAGCGGTTCCACGATCTGGTTGCCGCGGTATTCAACGCCTGGAAGCCGACCGCGGCCGACGCCCTACGCGCGCTGATGCCTCGGCAGGCGTGTGATCGCCTGGATAGCGCATTGGTGTTCAGCCTCCAGGTCCGACCGGGCGGGGTTCGCCCGGACGCCTGGCTCCGGATGTATCGTGAGGCCGGACAGATCGGAGGTGCCAAGTTCTGGCGAGCGGTGAGGCGTAGTGCCATGAAGCTACGGGAGCATCAGGCCTCGATCGAGCGGCCGACGCGAACTCCTGTCCGGAGATAGTGAAATAGCAAGTGGGAGCCGCGTGGCTCCCACTTGCTGGTTGTTCTGCCTTCTCGGGTATTGACAGGGTTTCCGGGGCAGAGCTGTGATCAGCTTCCAGGATCCTGCTGGCTGATCAGCTCCTCGATCGCGCTGGGAAGACGGGTTTCGAAATCGAGGACTTTGGCCCACGTCGGGGTGATCTGGATAAGCGCCATCTGCTTGTACAGCCCGAGCACGCCAGCCTCCCATTCGGCGTACGTTGCGGGGTCGGTGTGCCTGCGGTTCATGTCCAGGTACTCATCTGGTACCCCGTCAATGATCTGGATCGTCGCGGTGCCGCGCACGAGGAGGACGTTTGGCGGAAAGCTCTCGGTATCGATCGTCAGCGCCACGCGCGGATCGTGGCGGAGCGCGTCCAGCTTCGGGGCGTTCGGGGCTGTGTAGAGATTGAAGCCCGTGCCGTTCCACCGGTAACCGATGGGAATGACGCGCGGGCTGCCATCCTTCGCCGAGTATGCGAGGCGCGCGAGGTCGACCGAGTCATAGAGGCGTTGGGCGACCGGGTCGGTGAGGACATCTCGAAGTTGATCCGCATGCATGGACGTTTCTCCTGTCTCACGTCGTTCTGTACGTGTTCCAGTTTCACGCTTCCATGCCGGCCCCACTTCTTATATGTTGCGATGCGTCTTGGTGCACGCCGCTTCTGCCGGAGAACCTCCACCCTCGCGGGGCCGTTCTCCGGCAGGGAATCAGCCGACCTGGGCCTCTACTGACTGCGACGAGCCTGCCGGTACCGGCGTGATCTCCACGCCCCGTGTTGTCGGCGCCACGATCTCGGCGCGGCCCGGGATATCGAGACCGCCACCAATCTCTGCGAGGGCGTCGCGCACGTTCGAAGCCTTCTCCGGCGCGACCAGCGCGAGGACGGTGGAACCCGCTCCGCTCAGGCACGCTCCGGCCGCACCGGCGGCGATCGCGGCGGCTTTCATCGGCTCAAGGTGCGGGAACATTTGGGCGCGATAGGGTTCGTGGAGACGGTCACGCATCCCGGCGGCGATCAGCTCCGGGTCCCGGCGCTCCAGTCCCAGCGCCAGCGATGCTGCCGCCTGGACGTTGAAGGTGCCGTCGGCGTGCGGGATGGTGGAAGGGAGCTTCGAGCGGGCGATGTGGGTCGAGCCGGTCTCCTCCGGGATGAAGAGGGCCGCCGTCAGGCCAAGGTCGCCTTCCGACCAGAGCCGGGCGACGCGGGCCGTGCCAGGGATCGCCAGCACCGCGCCGCCGTAGACGACCGCGCCGACGTTGTCCCCGTGGCCCTCGAACTCCCAGGCGATCCGCAGGAGCTCGTCGAGCCCCAGCCCGAGGTCGAGCAGGTGATTGGTGGCCGCCAGTCCCATGACCAGCGCGGCGGCCGACGAGCCCATGCCCCGGGAGACCGGGATAGCCGTCGTAGATTCCAGCGAGAACGGCGGCAGGGTCCGGTCCATACGACGCGCGAGGGCGTTCATGGCGACCAGCGTCAGGTTCTCGTGGTTCTCGAGCAGGGCCGCCTCGGGCCCGCCGTTGATCACCTTGCCCGGCTCGCCGTCCGTATCGATGATCGCCTCGTTCCAGACGTCCAGCGCGAGGCCGAGCGTGTCGAATCCTGGACCGAGATTCGCCGATGATGCCGGGGCCTTAACCGAGAACCGCATCGTCCAGCACCTTCTTCAGCGCGTCGAGCGTCGCGTCGACCTTGATCGGACGATTCGCCAGCGGTCGCGGCTCGTTGTCCACATTCGAGAGATGGTAGTTGACGATCGCGTCCGTATCCTTCAGCACATTCCCCGTGAGCACCCCGACAACCGTGGCATCGTCCGGGATCTCGCCCGCTGCGACGAGCTTGCGGATGCCGGCGAGCGAGGCGGCCGAGGCGGGCTCGCAGCCGATCCCGGCGCGGTCGATGATCGCCTTCGCGTCGAGGATCTCGTCATCGGTGACGGCGGTCACCAGGCCACTAGTTCCCTGGATGGCGCGGCGGGCGCGTTCGACACTGGCAGGCGCGCCGATGTTGATGGCGGTCGCGATTGTGTTCGGCGTCATCGGCTCGTAGTGATCGAAGCCTGATTCGAAATAGCGGGCGAAGGGAGATGCTCCCTCGGCCTGGATCGTCGCGATGCGCGGCAGGCGGTCGATCAGGCCAACCTGGTATGCCTCGGAGAGCGCCTTGCCAAAGGCGGCGGTGTTGCCGAGGTTGCCGCCGGGCAGGGCGATGACGTCCGGCGCCTTCCAGTTGAGATTCGCGAGGATCTCGAAGACGATGGTCTTCTGGCCCTCCGGACGAAACGGGTTGACCGAGTTGGCGAGGTAGACGTCGAACTCGCTCGTCAGCTCTCGCAGGAGTTTCAAGGCGAGATCGAAATCGCCGGCGATCTGTACGACGGTGGCGCCGTAGGCGATGGTCTGGCCGAGCTTGCCAGCCGAGATCTTGCCGTCCGGGATGAGGACCATCGCGGGCATCCCGGCAGTTGCGGCGTAGGAGGCGAGGGATGCCGACGTGTTGCCCGTCGACGCGCAGGCGATGACGCGGGCGCCGATTGTCCTGGCGTGGGAGACGGCGACCGTCATGCCGCGATCCTTGAACGATCCGGTCGGGTTGTGCCCTTCGTGTTTGACGCCCATGCGCCCGTTCGCGAGTCCGGCATAGTCGGTGAGCCGATCATCCCAGTAGAGCGGTGTGTTTCCTTCATACCGGGTCACGATGTGCTCGTCCGGGATGTCGGGGAGCAGGGAGCGGAACCGCCAGACGCCGGACTGCGCGCCAATGCTGTCCTTAGGCGCGTCGAAGGCGATCGGGGTGAGCGTTCGTTCGAGATCGATATCGGCGTCGAGTAACCCTCCGCACTCCGGGCAGGTCGAGATGGCGCTGGTGCCGGCGAATGACCGACCGCAGGACATGCATGTGACGGAGAGCTCGTGGGGAAGGGATTCTGTTCGGCGCTGACCGGTAGCTGGCATCGTGCGGTGAATTCCTCTCATGTGGACAGATGCCGCGAGGTCACGTCATCCGGTCCGTGATCGCGTCCGGTCGGACGACCCGTCGTTGCCAGGCGGTCGACCGCTGCGTCTTGTATCTGCTGTCGGTCCGGGGGCGGGCAGAGCGGCATTGCCCGCCCGGTTGCCGAGAGCATACCACCAGCCGGCTGGATCGGGAAAATCCATTGCTTGCCTTGGGAGAAAGGGTAAATGCTATATCGTTTTCATTGACAGGCGAGTCAAGTTTCCCTAGAGTGATCCTTAACGGGACGTAACATAATATCCGAATGGGATTTGCGTGCGCGAATCCCTTGCTGAGGGAGTTCGACGCATCCTTGCAATGCGCCAGACTCTGATTCCACAGCATCACCACTCCAGGGGATCCGGCATGCTGACATTGCTCCATCGCTCCTCGTTCCGCCTCCTCTCCGCCCTGATCGTCACGGTGATTGTTGGCCTGGCCGTCGCTCCAGCGTTTTCGCTCAGCCTCATGGCCCAGGAGGATGACGGAGGAGACGATGCATCCCCGGTGCCGGCGGAAGCTTCACCGGCGGCCTCACCCCAATCCGGGTCGGTCACATTCATCGCAACCGCGGATGCCTATGTCATGGAGCAAACGCCGAACGAGAATTATGGCTCCCGGGAGCGGCTGGTGGCGGACGAAGAGGCGTATTCATCCAGCTATATTCGCTTCGAGGTAACCGGCGTTACGCGGGTGGTCGAGAAGGCGACATTGCGCCTGTGGGTATTGGACAGCACGAGTCACGCGCCAACTCTCTGGCTCGCGCCCAATGTGGATTGGGATGAGGATGAGGTGACCTGGAACACCCGACCGGCGCTCGATCGTGAGTTGGAGGACAAGGAACGGGGAGATACGGGAGAGGGAGTCTGGATCGAATACGACGTGACGTCGGCGGTCACCGGAAACGGTGTCTATAACTTCGTGCTGGTGCCGGAATCGACGAACGGTATGGATGTCGCATCGCGCGAATCACCCGACAACAAGCCGGAGCTGGTCCTGGATCTTGGTGGGTCAGCAGCCGCCGGTGGCGACATGGCGCCGAGTGAGGCCCCGGTCCTCCTCGCGGCGGGCGATATCGCCAGTTGCGGAAGCGATGGCGATTCCATGACGGCGGCGATCCTGGATGAAGAACCGGGCTTCATCGCGATGCTCGGCGACGCGGCGTACCCCGCCGGTACCGCTGAAGAATTCAAGGATTGCTATGACCCGACCTGGGGTCAGCATCGGGATCGCACCATGCCGGCGATCGGTAACCACGAGATGCGGACAGACCGTGGACAGCCGTATTTTGACTACTTTGGGCCGGTCGCTGGAGATCCGGACAAGGGGTACTACAGCTACGATCTTGGCGTCTGGCACGTCGTCGTCCTGAATACCGAGATCGACATCTCCGCCGGCTCCGAGCAGGAAAAGTGGCTCCGGGAAGATCTCGAATCTAATCCCGCGGTTTGCACCCTCGCGTACTGGCATCAGCCTCGCTGGAGCTCCGGTGAACATGGTTCCAACGAATATCTCGATGCGTTCTACACCGCCCTCTACGAACACGGTGTTGAACTCGTCCTCTCTGGCCACGACCACAACTACGAGCGGTTCGCACCAATGGATCCGGACGGCAACCTCGACATGGCGCATGGTGTTCGCCAGTTTGTCGTCGGCACCGGCGGCATCTCGCTTCGCCCGTTCGGGGAGTTCGAGGCGAACAGTGAGGTTCGCCAGGCGGATACCCACGGTATCCTCCGCCTGCGACTCTACGCCGATGGCTATGAATGGGAGTTCCTCGCTGTCGAAGGCAAGACTTTCTACGATAGCGGTCGGGATTTCTGCCATGAATCGCCGGAGAGGGGCGATGAAGGTGCGGTGCAACACGGGAGAGAAGTAATGTGGGTGGCGGTGGATTCCCGCCGCTCCTCCCGGTCGTTTGGCCGAAACGTCGCGTGATGTGTCGTGATTGGCCCGGGCACCAAGCCCGGGCCCTCTCATCAGTATGCATTCCCTTTGAGAGGTAGTACATGACAATTCCGGAGAAACGATTTCCGTTCGTCGCGGCGATCTTCATCGTTGTGTCCACGATAATTGCTCCGTCCACGACAATTCGCGAGGCTCACGGACAGGCGACGGATGCGCGAGCTGATGTCATGACGTTTCCCGCGTCCGCGGATACCTATGTCGACAAGGACGCGCCCTCCGAAAACTTTGGCTCGGAAATCCACATGGAGGCCGACAAGGATGGCCCGACCCAGGCGTGGATGCTCTTCGACATTACCGGTCTCGACGGTGAGGTCGAGCGCGCGACCTTACGATTGTGGGTAGTGAACGGGACGGATGATGCTCCGGAGCTATGGTACTCGCCCAATATGTTCTGGACAGAGGACGAGCTGACATGGGTCAACCGGCCGGCGGTGGACTCTCTTGTCTCGAATCACGCGGGAATAGAAGAGGGAACCTGGTTGGAATATGACGTGACCAACGCTGTGCGGGAAGATGGCCTGTACACGTTCGCGTTGATCCCCGAGGACAACGACGGGATCGACCTCCAGACCCGAGAAGCGGAAGAAAATACTCCCCAGCTCGTCGTCGAGATCTCGTCGGGAGAGACCTCGGCGATAGCGACCGACGACGATGTGGCGATCCTCCTGGCGGCCGGAGATATCTCGACCTGCGACTGGGAAGAAGACGAATACACTGCCCGGATTCTCGATGATCGGCCCGGCACCGTTGCGGCGCTGGGCGATAACGTTCAGCGGGACGGACTCATGGAAGAGTTCACCGACTGCTACGATCCCACGTGGGGACGTCACAAGGACCGGACGAAGCCTACTCCCGGAAACCATGAGTATCACACCCCGGATGCGGAACCGTACTTCGAATATTTCGGCGACGCCGCGGGGACACCGGGAGAAGGCTATTACAGCTACGAGCTTGGTGAGTGGCAGGTGATCGTCCTGAACAGCAATATCGATATGGAGCCCGGTTCGCCGCAGGAAACCTGGCTTCGGGAGGAGCTCGAGGCTAGCGATGCGACCTGCACGGTCGCGTACTTCCACCACTCACGCTTCAGCTCCAGCACCGGTCACGGCGGATCGTCGCGGGTGGCACCAGCGTGGGATGCGCTGTATGAGCATGGCGCCGATCTGGTCCTGAACGGGCACGAGCACATCTATGAGCGGTTCGCGCCGCAGAATCCTGAGGGTGAAGAGGATCTGGAATACGGCATCCGGCAGTTCACGGTGAGTACTGGCGGTGCCCGCTTCCGACGGATCGGGGAGATCGCGCCGAACAGCGAGGTCCGTGGCACGGAAGCGCACGGCGTACTTCAGGTCACTCTCTATCCGGACCGGTATGAATGGAAGTTCCTGGCGATCGACGGGCAGGTGTTTTCCGATAGCGGCAGCACGGAATGTCACGGCGCCCCGGGTGAGGAATCGTTAGCCGTCAAAGGTGAGACGAAGGCGGCTGTTTTGCCGGTGGCGGATCGACGGTCTGCCGGCCGTTTCGGGACGACACTCCTGCTCAACTGAACGTCCTGTCGGGCCCGGACGGGGTGGAACGCTCACGGGGCGAATAACCCTGGTGCCTCCGAAAAGCATTTCGACTGATGGATCGGGTTCATCGACAACGGGCCGGAGACATTCGTCTCCGGCCCGTTTCTCTTTCAGCCTGGCATGCTCTGGCTAGACTCGAACGAGTGCTTCCCTGAAGTAGGCGATGGTCGGGACCAGGCCCTCGGCGAGCGGGACTGTCGGTTCCCAGTCGAGGAGCCGTTTTGCCTTGTCGATGTTAGGCCGCCGCCGGGTCGGATCATCGGTCGGCAGCGGCTCGAAAACGAGGCGGGACTCCGACCCGGTGATGGACAGGATCTCGTTGGCCATTTCCAGCATCGTGAATTCGTAAGGATTGCCGAGGTTGACCACCTCTCCGGTGATGTTGTCGGTTTCCATGAGCAGCATCAGCCCGCGCACCAGATCGTCGACATAGCAGAACGAGCGGGTCTGCGTGCCGTCACCGTAGATTGTGATGTCGTCCCCACGGATCGCCTGCACGCAGAAGTTCGGGACGACGCGACCATCACGTGGATGCGACCGCGGTCCATACGTATTGAAGATGCGGGAGATACGTGCATCGAGGTTATGCCGGCGCACGTATTCCATCGTCAGGCTCTCGGCGAAGCGCTTCCCTTCGTCGTAGCAGGCGCGTGGGCCGTTCGGGTTGACGTTGCCCCAGTAGGTCTCGACCTGGGGGTGGACTTCCGGATCACCATAGACCTCGGATGTGGATGCCTGGAGGAAACGGGCACCGTCCCGGTGCGCGATCTTGAGAGCGTTCAGCGTCCCAACCGAACTGACGAGCAACGTCTCGATCGGGTACTTGCCGTAGCCGCGTGGGCTGGCGGGGCAGGCGAGGTTGTAGACGCGATCGAAGGGACCTGGCAGCGATTCGGGAGTGGAATCGTCCGTCAGATCCTGCTGCACGATCTCGAGTTGGTCGTGTAGCTCGGCGGAGATCAGGTTGGAGAACCGTCCGGTTAGGAAGCTGTCGGCGACCACCACGCGATGTCCCTGGGCCAGCAGGGTTTCGGTAAGATGGCTGCCGATGAAGCCGGCACCGCCGGTAACCAGGATATTCATGCATTTTGCTCCAGGATGATCGAGTCGCCCGTGACGGGCTGAGATATATGTCGTGACCCTCGCGAAGAGTTCGTCACCTCGCGGTAGATGTCCATCAGCTCGCTATAGTTTGTCTCCGGGGTGTACCGTCGCTCGTATTCTTCTCGCGCATTCCGTCCCATCTCGCGGAGTTCCGCGCCATGGGTGATCGCCCACCGGATGCGCTGGCTCAGGTCATCGACGTTGCCCGGCTGGAAGTGGAGACCGGTGACGCCATCCGTTACGACTTCCCCGATTGCGCCATCGTTGACGGCGAGGACCGGCGTGCTCTGAGCGAAGGCTTCGATCGCGACGCGCCCGAACGTCTCGTACATCTGGGTTGGCGCGACCAGCATCTCGGCCCGCGCCATCAACTCGAGGATTTCGTCGCTGCTCTTGCGCCCGACATAGTCGAGCAGGGGGTACTGACGCGCAGCAGCTTCTGTCTCCTCGGTCATCGGGCCATCACCGACGATCGTCAGGCGGATCGCCGGGACCTTCTGCCACGCCTTGATGAGTGTAAGGAGCCCCTTTGGTTCGGTTAGGCGGCCAACGTACAGCAGGCCGGATCGTTCCGCATTCGCGGGTGGTGGAGGCCCGGAGCGGACAAAATGTGGCTTGATGACGATGCGGTCTGCGGGGAAGCCGCCCTGGATGAACTTGTTGCGCTCGAACGCCGTCATGGTGATGTACCGGTCGACGTCGCGGGACCACGTTCCCCGCATGCGGTGCGCGGTGATCATCGCCCCGACCGCGCCCGTCTGCGCGCGCGAATCCCGGTAGCAGGCGTGCCTGATGGCAGGGATCGGGGCCACTTTGCCGAGGCATTCTTCACACGTATGGCCATCCCGGTAGAGCACGGCGTTAGGGCAGAGCAAACGGTAATTGTGGAGGGTCTGGACCACCGGCACGCCATGCTTCCGGCACGCCGTATAGGCGGCAGGGGAGAGCAGCGGGAAGGTGTTGTCGAAGTGGACGACGTCCGGTCGGTGCTCGCGAATCGCCGCATCAACGCGCTCGTACCCGAATCGGGACCAGACCGTGGATGCTGCCAATTTGATGGACTCGAGCGGAGATCGCTTGTCCGGGATATCGTCGTTGGTCACGATCAGCGTGCTGACATCCTCCCCGAAGTCACGTAACAGCTCGACTTCGGCGTCGAAGCAGACATCCTCGCCGCCGCGTTCCTGGTATCGATTATGGACTCGAAGGATGCGCATGCCGTGTGGCCTTCCCGCCTTGTTGTGGCGTTCCCCACCGATTGCAATGTGAGGTGTGCGAAGCGTTAACGTCAATGGCCCCATGACCACATTCATCCGGGCCGCTACCAATACGCGTTAGTTACGTGAATCGGTACCGGATTCCATGCCGATCGTCTTTGCGGTGACGACGGGCGATTTCATGCGACGGGGCCAGATGCGGATTGAAGGTGCCGAGATACCCTGGCCCATAACCCATTTCTTGCCGAGCCTGGCCCCAAATCCGATGAACGGTTTCTCGACGAGGTGATAGACGCTGAAGGAGAAGAATGCCGTGGCTGATATGAAGACGATCCATTGGACGAACAGGTTCTGATCGGCGAGGACGTCGAATCCCAGCCAGATACACGGAACATGCACGAGATAGATGCCATACGAATATTTGGCAATGGTGGCGCATACGACTTCGAGCCGGGCATTCGTGGGTTCCATCAACCTTGGGAGCAGGAGCCCGAGCGCCAGGCAAACGACCATGCCCAGGACATCGATTGTGTGCTCGCCTCCGGGTGCGTTGAATACGGCAATGTAGAGGAGGACGATCGCGACAAGCATCCCGGGAAGAGCGCGGAAAGGGATACTCACCCTTGTTTGCGTCCACAACGAATAGGCCACGATACCGGCCAGGAAGCAGGGCACGAAGATCAGGATTTTCGGGAGGATGATAGTGCCCCAGGAAAACGACGCGATTGTCATCCCGAACACTTGCATCGCCAGGTATGACCCGATGGCGAGGCCAGCTGAAAGCCCCCAGAGTGTCAGGAGCGCGGGCAGGTTCCGGATCGGACGGAAGAATATGAACAGCATCGGCAGGAGGAGATACATCTGGATCTCGAGAGGAAGGCTCCAGAGTGGTCCGAGCAGGGCATTCGCGCCCTCGTTGCTGATGACGACATTCTGGACAAGCAGCATGTCAGCGATGAACCCAACACTGTCCGTGCCGTTGTAGGTCACGCTGTTGACCTCGATATGCCTGCCCGGAATCTCGAAGATGACGATCGCTAGGATGATGAACATACTGAGCGGATAGATTCGGAAAATGCGTCGAAGCATGAACGTCGAGTAGAGGCGCCGATGGCCGTACAGCTTGACGTGTCGCTCGAGCGAGAACATCAGGACGAGGCTCGTATGCACAAAGAACAGGAGGACGCCAAGGCGCCCGATAGGGGCCAGGCTGCTGAGTTGCAGCCAGCTGACACCCTGCGCCTGGTCCACGTGGCTGTAGAGCACAAGCAGGACAGCGAACGCTCGCAGGAAGTCTAGTTTGGGCGATGCGGACGGCATCATTGGCGCGGCGGCTGTTAGTTCATCGCCCTTCTCGCGCATCTTCGACCACCTGAGAGAGTCTCGTATCTGCATGGGTTTCTCCTCTATGCATCTCGCCACACGCATCGCTAGCGACCAGACGCCCCTGTGTTGTAGTCATTGGCGCGCGTTGCAGAGACACGGGATCGAAGGGTGAGATTCTCCGGTTTGGAGATCGCGGGTCTCCATGCCTGTGAAGCGCCCGGGAGCCAGACGCGTGCCTCATTGAGACAGATCAGGAGGATCAGGGTCGGGAACTTCGCCGATATCACCGGCGCGGCAGTGTAGGTGCAGACCAGGATGTAAAACAGCACTCCGACGAGCAGCACGTCGTGCGTCCGGAATGCTACCCACAGCGCGCCCAGGAGGACGATAACCATCAAGCCAAAGCCGATCATCCCGGTCGTGAGCAGCGCCTCAATCCAGGCGTTATGGGTATCGCCCGCCCACTTGAACTCGTCCATGATGGCAAAGCGACTTGCATAGAACCCGACACCGGTAATGGGTGTTTCCTGGAACTTCGCAATCGAGTGCTCCCACAAGCCGGTTCGTCCGTTCAGGTTCTCCATATCTTCTGGCTGCAGCCGAAGGATTGGGCCGAACAGGTCATCGGGCCGAGGGCCGAACGTGATAATCGCGAAGTAGGTGAGCATTATATTGAAGAGCACGAATGCCGCGATGGCCCTCACCTTATTCGGGTACTTCACAAAGAATGCGACGAGCATCGCAATGGCGAGCGCGGCCATGCTGATGCGTGCATCGGTCATTTGGTGAATGAGCAAAAGGGCCGGGAACAGGCATGCCTTCTTGCGCCAGGAATAGCTGGAGGCGAAGAGCGCGATGAGAGCGAACGATGTCAGGTCCGCGTATTCAATCGGATGGTTGTGTGCCAGCATGAGACGTGGGCGTGGAGTGCTCCAGTCAACGCCCTTCATGGCGAATGGGCGGCCATGGATGAACGTGTTTGCCACCAGACCGAAGAACACCAGTCCGACGAGGACGGCGGCGAGTGCGTTGGTGAAATCAAGCCGGTTTTGGCGGATATAGTCGAATCCGCTGACGAAAAGCATTGCGCCACCGATGAGCGCAATCATCTCGAACGACTTACTGGCGCTGAGCCACGGTGAGGGCGACCAGGTCGCCGATGCCAACGTCCAGAGGCAATAGGCGAACAGGGGGATCTGACCGGCGAGGCGCAGGTACAGGGGATATCCACGGGTCATGATAGTCAGGGGAACGATCGCAAATCCGATCAGGATGAGCAGCGTTTCGTACATGCGCCCTGGCGTGAGTCCGGTGGAAAGTGCTGAGGAGTTTGGCAGCAGGCGGATGAACGCCAGGCAGACCAGCACCAGAGATGAGTAGAACAGCACAGGAGTGGGAAGCGCTGCGATCCGGTCTTTGGACACAGCCTTGGTGTTGCCGAAGTTCGTTGCTGCGAGGTGCATCGGAGGCTCCGCTATTGACCGGTTGTTCTCTCGGACCCCAGTCAGCCACGGCTATTCCGTGACCGTCTTCACTTGTCTCAAATGGCCTCGTTCCAGTATAAACGAACAATACATAAAATCAATGACCGTGGATGGTTGCATACTCACGAATATCCAGAATGCGGCCGGGGAAGAGCGTTCCCACCAGAATTCCGTAGCCTCGCGCGGCCTTGATCCAGTACCGGAAGTACCTTCGGGGCCCAAACGGGAGCATCACTGCGGCAGCCAGCCCGTTGAGCGTCATGTACCCGCCACCAATCGCGAGCCACTTGACGGTCTTGAGCGGCGACGGGCTGACTTCCCGAACCAGGAATCCCTTGACGAGACCGAACCGCAGCGCTCGCTGGGTGAGCCAGCGAGGCGTGTTCCGGCTCGCGTGGAGCCGGTCCCAGATGACTGCCTCATCGCATCCGATGCTGCGGAAGCCGAGGTCGTGGAACCTGGTGAAGAAGAGGCTGTCCTCTCCCCCGGTCAGGCCCAGGCGCGGATCGAACGGACCTTCGACGTGCTGGAGTGCGGAAAAGCGCACAAGCGGACCGTTGGAGCCGAATGCGCCGGTTGGCTCTCCCGTCGGGCGGTGCACCTCGTCGAAGATGCCGGACCAGCGTGCCCAGGGGCTGGTGCTGCCCTCGAAGGTGTGCGGAACCCGGCCCACCACGCAATCCGCGTTGTAGCGTTCCGCTGTCGTCACCATGAGCTGAAGGGCATCAGGTTCGACGAATTGGTCATCGTCGAGGAACCAGATCCAGTCCGGATCGACCGTCGCGGCGCGTTTGACAAGCCGGTTTCTTACGACCGGGAGGCTGCGGACCGGCTCGCAGTCGTAATCGACCGGGATGCCTGCGTCGCGCATGACGGCGGCGACGACCGGCTCGGCGGATCGTTCGGCATCGTTGTCCACCACGAACAGATGTATATCCAACCCGGCTCGATCCATGGCCTTGATGCTTTCCAGCAATTCCGTCAGGTTTGCCGGCCGCTGGTAGGTTGGCGTACAGATCGCGATTCGCGCCCCGGAGCGGGTTGACTCCGGCTGGCGTGAGGTCGCGGTCCGTTCGGGGCGCGCGACCCACGGCGAAGAGGTGGGGCTGGTCATGCCAGTTCCCTCGCCATGTGATCGATCAGTCGATCGATGAGGTAGCGATTCAGCAGGTTGGATCGGGCGCTCTGCGGCCGTCCCTCAGCTTCGTGGCGAAGGATGGATTCCAGCAGCCCCGCGATCTGGAGCGCGCGGATGACGTACGGCTCGAATCTCGGACCTTCCTGGATGCTCTCGAAGGCCAGGAGATGATCGAACGCCTGCTCGTCTGTCCAATCACGCAGGAGGACGCCCGCCTGGATGTGGTACTGGACCTCATCGAGGAGCGGCAAGCCATCAATATGGGCAGTCTCCCAGTCAAACGCCCGCAATTGACCGTCGTGCGAGCGGAGGTTCCACGGCGCAAAATCGCCATGCACGATCGTTTGAGGTACCACCGCATTCCCCAACACCTTGCTGACGAGCTCGAAAGCAGTGACGAGCCGCGGATCGGGGAGCGTGGTGGAGTGCATCCGTCTGGAAAGCGAATGCATGAATTCGGTGTCACTCACCTTCTTTTCGGGACCGATACTGAATGCTTGTAGAAGATCGGCATGGGCGGGAGTGAGGTCCGGTCCGGACATGACTCCTGGCAGTGCCCGTTGGGCGGCGGCGAAGGTGCCATCGATGTCCATGCCGAACAGCAGCTCGGGCACGCGGTCGGCTACAGCCGGGATTTCGGCGAGATGCCGGAGCGCGTTTGCTTCCTTCTCGACCAACTCGCGGGAGAGACCGGTTCGTGCCAGCTTGACGAAGGCATGCCAGTTTCCATTAACGTCAAGCACTGAGATCGTCGGCTTCCGGGCCGGGCCCGGCGTGCCACTGGACAGTGCGAGCCGAATATCGATGCCCGGCAGCGCCGTCCGTAAGGCCTCCTCGAGCGGCGGCATCGTTCGCTGGGCGACGATGATCTGGTTCCGGAAAAGGAACGTGGCGCCGGTCCTCGCAGCCATCACAGCAGCGGCGTGCTTGGCCTGCGCGAGTAGACGGAAACAGGAGTGGATCCGTATGGCTTCAGAGGCCACCTTGCGTGATTCGAGCGGGACGAACCACCGGGCATCTTCCATATTGGGCAGGACGGCAAACCGGCGGACATGCGAGAACCCGGCGTCGCGCAAGGTGTCGGGGGTGATTCCTCGTCCATTGACGGCCACTACACCCATGTAGGGGGCGAGATTGGGCAGGTCCTCCGGGCGATCACCCCATGAGACGAGCACACTTCCACGGCTGCCCGTGTTGAGCGTTTCCAGCGAGCGTTGGAGCGCCTCCGGGCCATTGCGTACGGTGAAGGTGGTATCCGATGGGAACAGATGGTGCCACGTAAGGGCGCGGGTATCGATCATCATGGTGCGAGCTTCCTGAAACGACGACGCGTGCGCGCGGCGTACGCGGAAATGATGAGGTCCCGAATATCGCCGGTGATCTGGTCGATCGGCTGGTCAGCATTGACCCGGTGGATGTCCTGACGCGGATCGAAGGATGTACGTGTTGGAGTGTGGGTTTCGAGCGCGATGACGAGGTCGGCCCGTGGCGCGAGCAGACGACGCCATCTGCGCCCGATCCTTGTCCTGTCCTCCGGTTCGTCGAGCGAGAGGGCCAGTATTGGACGCTCATCGATGACAAGTCGCCCGCGCGTCAACCGGTACCGTGTCCAGCGCAGGTGGGCGAGCCAGGCGTCGATGGCCTGGTAGGTAAAGGCCATCGTGCTGCGGGTGGCCGCCTCGGTCGACAGGCCGGGAAGGCTCGGCAAGATCCGTTGCTCGGCGGTGAGATGGTCGATCCTGCCGCATGGCATTTGGCGCCAGCCGGCTTGTTGGAGCTGCTGCACGACTGGCAGCTCGGCCGTGGCGTCGTTCCGGACGAGGCCAACCACGAGCCCTGATGGCTGGATGAGGGTGCGGACCCGGCTTGCCAGCTGGGAAACCGAAGCACCAACCTGTCGCACCGGGCGGCGGCGGAGCGATCTGCGCCAGAGCTGCCGGCGCAGCTGGTCCACGAGCGTCTCGGACTCGGCGAGGTTGCCATCCCGGATCATGGTGACGAGCGTATCGGCCAGACGCGGCCCGAACGATCGCTCCAGCAGCGAATACATGCGCTCGGGCTCTTCTCGCCAGGCGCTCGTGATCGCCTCGGTATAGGTCGTGGAGTAGAACCCGCTCCAGACGAGCTTGGAAACCCAGGTGACATAGGCCTGGTGCAGCCTGGAAGCGACCATAATCCCGTCGTCATTCCAGCGTTCGGCAAGGATCTCGTCGGCATAGGCGAATGGCGCGCCGCGCCAGTCGAGATCGCCGTAGCAGATATCGACGCGCAGGAACCGGTTCAGCACGGGGAACGAGAATGTCACCACGCCGGGGCGGACGTTCACGATCTGACCGGGGTTCAATCCAGCCAGGACATCGATCAACCGATCAGCGTCTGCCTCGGCCGGGACGACGATATCGAGGTCCGACCATTTGGTCAGTCCCCACGGAATCTGATGCCGATTCCGAAGGAGACACCACGGAATTCCGGCGCGATCAAGGCGTTCACCGAGGCTCTCGACGGTGGCCTCCATCGCGGCTGCCACGGTGCCCGTGTCGGGAGAGGCCGTTGTGTCCGAAGAGACAACGTCATCCTTCACGATTCTGAGTGAGGTTGTTGGCTGATTCGATAGAGACGAACCAGTGCATGTGACTGTCAGGTCGTATCGTGCTCGGGTCCTGGCAGCCACAGCACTCGTGATTATGGTGCGCACGTGCTCGACGACGTCCTCGAGTGGTTGCGAGGTGTCGATTACCTGGATGCCCGGATTGCGTCTGGCGTAATCACGATAGACATTGAGGCGTCGCTGTGTTTCCTCGAGCGGTGTGTTCGGCTTACGCGCATGAACCACCTCGTCCGGGGCGTCCAGCACGATCACAAGGTCAGGTTTAGGCGTTCGCTTGACCATCCATTGGGCAACACGGGCCGGGCCGTGATAACGGTAGCGCTTCAGGTCAAGCTCAACTTCAAGACTGTGCCGGTCGTGCACGACCAGGGTTGTCTTCGCGAGCTGTCGCTGTCTCTTCAACCAGTGCCCCAGCCACATGTCCAGGATGTAGTAGCTATAGGCCATCATCCAGAAGCCGAGTGGAGCCGGTGTCGTACCCGGCGTGAAGGTTGGCTCGCCTGGGCCGGGAGCGCGACGGCGTTTCATCACTCGCGCGATGGTGCCGAGCGGCGGCAGGACTCTCTGGTAGAGGTGCACACGCATAATGCTCTGGAACGGCATTCGCGACGGAGGAAATCCGGCGATGACCTCGGTGACGCTGGTCTTGCCAACACCGTCCGCGCCGAGGATCGCGATGCCAAGGCCCGCCGGCTCTAACCATGTACCCAGCCCGTCTCGCATGGACGAAGTTATCCCGGCCAACGTGCCTAGCGGGTGGCGACCTACTGAGCGCCGCCAGGCTTGCTGGAGGAGTTCGCTTGCCTGGGGTTTGGAAAGAGTGAGATGTCCGGAATGAATCTGCTGCGCGATGACTTCTGCTGCCTGCGAGCCGAAGAGTGCCCGGAGTTCACGTTTGATCGGGTCAGGGCTAATGAGCATCGCCCGATGAGCGAGCGAGGTCTCCAGCGCGGTTATTCGCGCTCTCGTGGCCAGGCGAAGCAGCCAGGGAACGGTTCCCAGATGATGGTCGGCGGCCACTCGAACCCCATCGTGTTCGACCGCGCTTGCGAGAATAGCGGATAGCGGGATGAGCGGTGCTCCCCGCCAGGTCAAGTCCCGGTACAGGACCCGAAGGTGAACAAAGTCGCCGCCGCTTGGGATCGATAGCATGAGCACGCCGGTATGCACGTGGGAAATCTGGATGGGATCCAGTGGCGCGAGCGCGCGAGCCAGGGTGTCGGAGTTTGATCTGGCGGCGATCAGGGCTTCGCCCGAATCATCGAGTGCCCGATCGGGATCGTCGAGGATGCAGGATGAGATTCCTGCCTCTCTCAGACAGCGTACGACCCTGCGGAGCGTCTCGCGCAGCGACCGCGATGCGTCGCCGGGCAAGACGCTTAGGTGGTCCCCCTCAGGCAGTGACGAAGCTCCGAGCGTGATCATGATTGCTCCCTGGTATGCCACCTGGCATCAGGCAGCTTGTCGGGCGTCTTCCGGGACCCGGATTGGGAGATGAGCGCAGCGAATCGACGGCGACTTCGTTTCTCGGTGAACTGGTTGATCTCCGCGATAACATCGTCCACAACCCGCGCGAACGGTTGGGATGCGTCGACGACGCGGGCGTTGGGCATCCGAGACGCGAGGTCCCGAAACGCCGCTCGCTGCCGTGCCGTCTCCTCGAATGTGATCTCTTGCTTGCGCGCCTGGAAGACCTCCGGCGGCGCATCGAGGATGATCAGGAGGTCCGGCTGGGGTGCGAGACGTCCAAACAGTCGAGCGATCCACGAGGGGCCGGCGTATCGATAGCGCGTAGGATCGATGATCACCTCGAGCGGGTGTCGATCGTGAAGGACCAGGTTGGTATGGGCCAGCTGGCGACGGTTCCAGATCAACTCACTGAGCCAGTGATCGACGGTGTAATAGATCTGGAAGGTGACCCACATCGGGGTCGGTCGCGGCGAGACACCATGTGGATCGGACGCATCCGGCCGGGCGCGGCGCGGCCGTCGCCTGATCTTCGCCTCGAGATCACCGATGGTCGGCAACACGCGGTGATAAAGCCGGCGATATTTGACTTTGGTGAACGGGACGCGCCGTGCCGGCTGGGCTGCGATCGCCGCGCACAGGGACGACTTACCTGCGCCGTCGGGGCCGAGCAGGGCGACATCGAGGCCGGCAGGTCGAACCCGGTGGTCGATCGCGTTGCCGATCTGACGGAGATATCGGGTAAGGGTGCCGACCGGTTGTCTCCGGAGGCTATGGAGCCAGATCAGGCGCTTGAGCTCACCGACGATCGCGTCCGACTCCCTCAGGCGCCCTGACCGGGCGAGATCGACGAGGTGAGCGGCCATGCGCTTGCCGAACGTCTCTTCGAGCAGCGCGCGGAAATCGTCTGGCCGCTGCCGCATCGCCTCCATGATCATCGGCGCGTACCGGTCCTTGAAGGAGCCTTCGCGCAGCAGGCGCGAGAACCAGGCGAGGAACGCCTGATGCATGCCGGAAGCGACCATGATGCCATTGTCGTCGCGCCGTTCCGCCAGGATCTCCTCGTTGATGCCGTAGGCAGCTGCGCGCCATTCCATATCGCCGTGGTACAGATCTACCCGGAGCGAAAGATCGCCGGCCGGAAAGAAGATCGGTGTGAAACCGGCGCGCACTGGCGCGACCTGGGTCGGCTTCAGGTCGGCGAAGAGCTCCAGAAGGTCGCGAAGCGGGACTCGCTTGTCGACCATGAGATCGAGGTCATCCCACTCGAGCATGCCCGACGGAATCCGGTCGCGGTTGCGCAGTACGCACCAGGCGATGTTCGCCGCATCAAGCCGTGACAGGATCTGGTTGACCAGCGCGAGGACATCTGCCGCCCGGGTATCCGCCGGCGGGTTGTGCTGGGCGTTTGGTTGGTCAACCGCGTGTGTGATCATGCGAATTCCTTGCGATGTCATGACGATCGGGTCGATTCAGCTGAAGGTGCGGCGGGCTCGAGCGCAGCGCCACCAGGGCCGCTCTCTCGTGTGCGCCGGGAAATCGTGAATGGTGAGGCCCGGTCGGTATAGATCAGGTAGAAGTGCCAGGTGACGACCTGGAGCATGATCCCGTTGAGCAGGATACCGATGCCGATGCCGGCGACCCCGAAGAGCCAGACGGCGGCGATGCCAAGCGTCAGGTTCGCAACGGACGCCGCGAGCCGGGCCCGGAAAATGGCGTCGGTCTTGCCGAGCACGGTCAGGGCGAGGGACAGGGGGCCCCGGAATGCCGTGAATGCGTAGTTGATCGCCATGATGATCAGGAGCCACGCGTACTCCGTGTACTGGTCCGCATAGACGATCGAGAGAATCGGTTCCGCCAGGATCATCACGAGCAGGCAATACACACCCACCGTGCCGACGACGAACATCTGCATCCTGCCCACCTGCGTTCGCAACGCCGGGATTCCGGCCTTCGCGTGTGCACGGGCGGCGCGCGGACCCAGCAAGGGATCCAGCGCGAAGGTGAGGATGTTCATCGGCCCGAGGATGGTTTGGACCGCCTTCATGGCACCGGTCACGGCGACGCTGATGAAGCTCGCGGCGAGGACGGGGTACATCCTCCCGGAGGTCCACGCGGCCAGATTGCCGCCCATGAGCCATTTGCCGAAGTCCCAATGCGATCTCGCGATCTCGAGGAACCCTGTCCATGTCGGATTCGAGCCCAGGTAGGCCCGGATTTGCCACAGGCCGAGCAGCACGCCGGCCAGTGATGTCAGGGTGAGGGCGGTCAAGGCCGAGATCGTGGTTAGCCGGTCCGTCCACCAGAGCAGGACGATGACGAGGAACTGGCCCGAATAGCTGATGACGTCGTTGAAGAAGACGCCTGCCGCATGCGATCGAACGTAGAGCACGCGGCGAATATACTCCTGCATTTGCCAGGCGACCGTCGCCGGGGCACACGCGAAGATGAGCCCGGTGGCGCCCCAGTCGTTCATGAACGCGATCCCCGCGACCAGCAGCGTGGCTGCGGCGGTGATCAACGCAAGCGCCACCTGTGTCCAGAGCGTGGCGGTCGTGTACCGATGGAAGTCCTCGCCGGACTTTGGCGCCCCCAACATGGTGTATGGCTGGTTCACGAGGGCGCCCTGGATCTGGTTGATCGAGATCAGCGCCGTGTACGCGAGCGCGTAGAGACCGAAATCGGTCGGGCTCAGGACGCGGGCGAGCAGGACGGTCATGATGAACCCGCTCGCCGAAATCTGCGCGTGGTCGGCGAAGCCCCAGGCGCCCTTGCGCATGAGGCGTTTTGCGCCATCGGTCTGGAGAACGCGGAGCAAGGATTGCAGGCGGTCAGGCATCCTGGTCATGCTGCCCCTCGCTCCGCGTCGTCCAGCTGCCGGCATGCCACCGGATATCGATCATCGGCTCCCGCCCCGAAGGCCACGGAGGGCCAGGTTGCCTACGAACCGGCTGTTCAGGACGAGATAGCGTCGCCACAGACGCTTCGGGTCCTGCGTCAACCGGAAGAGCCATTCCAGTCCGTTTCGTTGCATCCACTTCGGCGCCTGGCGAACCCGTCCGCTATGGAAGTCGAAGGCTGCGCCGACGGCGATCAGGACCGGTGCGTTCAGCAGGTCGCGGTGGTTGGCGATCCACCAGTCCTGTTTCGGCGTGTTCAGGCCGACCCAGACGATGTCCGCGCCACTGGCGTTGATCGCATCGATCGTTTCCTGGCTCTCGAGCTCGCCCACCTTCAGCATCGGCGGCGTAATCTGGCCGGCGATGTTGAGCCCGGGGAACCTCCTCTGAAGGTTCCCCGTGAGCTCCTCCACGACGCCCGGCCCACCACCGTAGAAGAAGTGGCGATGCCCGGTTCGGGCCGAACGTGCGCACATCTCCAGCATCAGGTCCGGACCGTAGACTCGTGTAACGCCCTTGTGGCCGGCACGACGCGCCAGCCAGACCAGCGGCATGCCGTCGGTGGTACGCATCCCCGCGCCGTTGACCACGTCCATGAAGCCCGGGTCATCCTGGCACTCCATGATGGTGTTCACCGTGCAGATGCATACGTAATGACGCTGACCGGTTTCGACCCAGTGCTCGATCGTGGCAACCGCGTCGTCCAGCGTCTGCGCCGTGATACTGACGCCGAGGACGTCGACTACGCCTGCCGGCGATGGACCTGGTGTAAGACCGTGTGATGGTTGGGTAGCAATGGTCGCCATGGCCTAGTCCGCCGCTTGCGCGAGCGCGTCGCGACGCAGGGGCTCGTCCTGCATCTGCTGTCGCACCTGGGCCTCGATCCAGTCGTAGGTCCGCTTCAGGCCGTCTTCCAGCGAGATCTGCGGTTCCCAGCCGAGGACTTCGCGGAGGCGGTTGTTGTCGGAGTTTCGTCCGCGAACTCCCTGCGGGCCGTCAACGTGGCGCTTCTCGATCGGGATCTCGGCGACATCGGCGATGATGTCCGCCAGCTCGTTGATCGAGACCATGCGATCCTGCCCGAGGTTCAGCGGCTCGCTGTAATCGGACTGCATGAGCCGGTACAGGCCCTCGACGCAGTCATCGATGTAGCAGAAGGAGCGGGTCTGCTCGCCGTCGCCCCAAATCTCCACTTCCGGATTGCCGGAGAGCTTGGCGCGGGCGATCTTGCGGCACAGCGCCGCCGGTGCCTTCTCGCGTCCGCCATCCCAGGTGCCGTAGGGACCGAAGATGTTGTGGAAGCGCACGGTACGCGTTTCCATGCCGTAGTCCTGCTGGTAGTGGTGGATGAGGCGCTCGGCGATGAGCTTCTCCCACCCGTAGGCGTCCTGCGGCTGGGCCGGGTAGGCGTCCTCTTCCTTCAGCGGAGTCACATCGGCCCGATCCTGCAGGTACTCGGGGTAGATGCAGGCAGACGAGGTGTAGAGATACTTCCGGACGCCGTTGACTCGCGCCGCTTCGAGCGTATGGAAGTTGATCAGCGCGTTGTTGTAGAGGATCTCGGCGTGGTGGAAGGAGATGAAGCCCATGCCGCCCATATCCGCGGCCAGCGCGTACACCTCATCCACACCGCGGGTGGCCTGCAGGCAGTTGTCCCACCGACGGAGATCCAGGATCTCGAACTCGTCCGCGTCGACATCGGTGTACTCGGGATACTTGATGTCGACACCACGCACCCAGTAGCCCTCCTGCTTCAGGCGGGTCACGAGATGATGACCAATGAATCCACCGGCGCCGGTAACCAGAACCCTTCGCTGCGTCTGCATGATCTGACGTTCCTCTCTATTGAGAAAACCGATACGACTAGAAGGCCCCGCGTCCCTTGGTCACAACTCCAATGGTTCGGATGAGAATCTTGAAATCCAACCCAGGAGAGATGTGGTCAACATAGAAAACATCGAGCTCCGTGTTCTCGTGCATCGGTCGGTCACTGCGACCGCTGACCTGCCACCAGCCGGTGAGTCCCGGCCGGACTTCATGCCGCCGGTGTTGCCAGTCCTCATACCGATTGACGATCTCCACGAGTTCCGGGCGAGGGCCGATGAGGCTCATCTGGCCGATCAGGATGTTGAGGAGCTGGGGGAGCTCGTCGATGCTGGTGCGGCGAAGCCAGGCTCCGACGCGAGTGATGCGCGGATCATTGCGGATCTTGTGCGTCATCGTGCCGTCCTCCGCCTTCATCATTTGCAGGCGACCCGCAGGTTCGTACCGCATGGTTCGGAACTTGAGGATGGTGAAGACTTTCCCGCCCCGACCCACTCGCTTCTGTCGGTAGAGCGCCGGGCCTGGTGAGTCGATTCGAATGGCCATGGCAACGACCAGCAGTAGCGGAGCGATGAGCAGGAGGGCAACGCTTGCCACAAGGATGTCGATCGTCCGCTTCAGAAACGCCAGGTAGCACCAGTGCCAGGCCCGCATCCAGACGCTTCGGGCGCGGGCGATCGAGGGAGTAGCGTCGAGTTGGGTTGTCTCGAGGGCGACCGTGGTGAGCACCGGCTGCGGGTTCTTCTCGGGCTCCTGATTGTCTGGAATGTGCGGGAGGGCCATCTTCCTGCTCCTCGATCTGGCCGGTTCGACGAACGGGTGTCAGTCCCGCTTCGCTTCCGTTGACGCTGCCGCGACGTCGGATGGATCCGATGCGGGCATGATGTCCGGCGATGCGCCGTTTGGATGCGGAGCCGGCTGGATATGGATCTGGATGAGCGAGGTCGGCGTGGACATCTCGGTCGCGGTGCCGCGCCCGATGCCCTGGTACACGAGCCCGGCGTCGGTGATGTCCTGCGAGCACAAGACGTTGCGACCGTCGACGACGAGGTTGCCCCGCATCGCGTTCGCCAGGCGATTGGGATCCAGCATTCGGTACTGTTCCCATTCGGTGACGAGGATGACGGCGTCCGCCCCCATCGCCGCGCCATACGCATCCTTCGCGTAGGTGATGTCGGGATGGATCGCGGCGACATTGCGCATCGCAACCGGATCGGTGGCCCGGACCCTGGCGCCCGCGGCCCGCAACTGCTTGATCAGGTCGATGGCGGGAGCTTCACGGATGTCATCGGTGTTCGGCTTGAAGGAGAGGCCAAGGATGCCGATCGTGGTGCCGTTGAGGCTGCCCAGATGGCTCTCGACCTTGCGAATCACGCTCGTCCGCATCGCCCGGTTGATCTCGAGTACGGTCCTCAGCAGCGCAGGGTGGCAGCCGTGGTCCTGGGCCATCTGCGCAAGCGCGCTGACGTCCTTGGGGAAGCAGGAGCCGCCGAACCCAATACCCGGCTGCAGGAACTGCGGGCCAATGCGGGCATCGAGGCCCATACCCTGGACGACCGCGTTGACGTCGGCGCCGAGACTCTCGCAGATCGTCGCCACTTCGTTGATGAAGCTGATCTTGGTGGCGAGGAAGGCGTTCGATGCGTACTTGATCATCTCCGCGGCGCGCGGCGTGGTGAAGAGCACCGGCGCTTCCAGGCGGTCGTAGAGCGCGGCCACGGCTCGTTTGGCGGAGTCGCTCTCGCCACCGAGGACAATGCGATCCGGATGGTAGATGTCATGGATGGCGGAGCCCTCACGGAGGAACTCCGGGTTGGAGACGACATCGAATGTCACGCCCGGGCGTGCGTGTTCGGCCAGGATGTCGGCGACATATGTGACGGAGCCCACCGGCATCGTGCTCTTGTTGACGACGATCGTGTGCCCGGTGGCGTGTCGCGCGATCATCTGCGCGGTTTCCATGATCGCTGACGTGTCTGCAGCTCCGGATGGCGTGCTGGGCGTTCCTACGCAGATGAGGACGAAATCAGCATCCGGTACGCTGGAGGAGTAATCGGTGCTGAACGTCAATCTCCCGCTTGCCAAACCCTTTTCGAGCAGAGGCTGCAGACCGGGCTCGTGGAAGGGGGCCTGGCCCTGATTGAGGAGCGCCACGCGATTGATGTCCCGATCAAGGCCGGTTACCTGATGGCCCAGATCAGCTAGAAGAACGGAATACGAGACGCCGACATATCCAGCGCCACCGGCGACCGCGATAGTAGCCAAGGTGACCTCCCTGATCTCCAGTGGAGACGTGCTTTTGTTGGTTGATTGGGGTCCCGAATCGTTACCCGAGGATAACAATCGGTCAGTATATTGTCAAGGTGATATTAATCAAAATGGCGCACTTTCCTAGATATTTGGAATTATCCGATGATTATGAACATGTAATATCGTGATTTCCCATAATTACGAGGTAGTGATGGGTATTCGCCCCGGTATATCTGCGGCGCAGTCTCAGGCGGTTCCTTTCGGAATATTCGCGTAAGGGAGGGGGAAAAGATGTGGTCCGGCGTCGCGTGATTGTTCGACGGGCGGTGCAGCTGGTGAACACGAAAGACTCCAGGCGAAGCTCATGTCTCGCCTGGAGTCTTTCCAGAGAATCCTGAAGGTGATGTCTACCGCTCCTGGGCGACAGGCTCCTTGAGTGGCGTCTCGGGCCCGTGCGGGCTCTTGCCGTTCGTCTTGACCACCGGTCGCGGCAGGACAGCGTCCTTTCGATCCGTTCCGAAGTAGTACCGGGACGTCCGGGGCTTCTTTGGTTCCGGGTCTTCCTCATATTGCCCATAGTGATCGATGTCGTCGGCCGGTGTCCGGTTAAGGACCAGACCTGTCAGGCGTGCATGGGCATGTTCGAGCGCTGTTACCGAGCGACGCACTGCGTCGTTACGTGTTTGCCCGGCTCGGCAGACCAGGAGTGTGCCTTTGGTCTTGGTGGCCACGACCAGGGCGTCGCTGGCCGAGAGCATTGGCGTGCAGTCGATCAGGACGACATCCGCCCATTCCCCGATGTCGGCGAGGATCGTATTGAACCGTTCGAGGCTCAGCAGGTCTGATGGGTTTGGCGGCAGCGGTCCACTCGGGATCAGGACCAGGTTCTGGATGCTGAGAGCCATTGCTCCCTGTCGCCAGTCCGGATTTTGCGTCGCGAGGAGCGTGGAGATACCACGACTGTTGTCCACGCCGAATATCTTGTGCTGGGTGGGCCTGCGGAGGTCTGCGTCGACAATAACCGTCTTGAGTCCTGCATTGGCCATCACAACGCCCAGGTTTGCGGTCAGCGTGCTCTTGCCCTCGCCTGGGCCCGGACTACTGATCGCAAGGGACGATAGCCTGTCTGGTGCCGAAGCGAATTCGAGATTTGCCCGGAGGAGTCGCATGGCCTCCGCTGAAGCGGCATTCGGCTCATCGAGCACGAATAGTCCGCTGCCTCCTCGCTTCATGCTGGCCGCGTTGGTGATGGCAGCGAGAACCGGCGCATTGGCGACCCTTGCCAGCTCTTCGCGATTGCGCACGGTATTGTCGAGATACTCGAGGACGACCGTTGCGGCGATCGCAAGGGACATTCCGACGAAGACGCCGATTGCTGTCGCCTGCATGGTTTGCGGCGCATAGGGCCGTTGTGGCGCGGTTGCCGGTGAAAGCACCGTGATCCGGGTTCGGGCCGAGGCGAGGTCCACATCCACCTGGCGAATGGTGTCTTGGAGCTGCTTGAGCTCGCTCTCCAGCTCGGCTCGCTCCTGGCGCAGTTCCTGGAGTTCGGCGCTCTCGGCGGTCGTCAGGATCGGCTGTCGCGTCTCGAGTTCCCGGATAGAGGTGTTGAGGTCGTTGATCGAATCCGACGTCTGGTTGATCTGCTCGGCGATCTGGCCGCGAACCTGCTCGTTTTGGATCTGGGTCTGGTCCTGCACATCCAGGATGAACTGGTCGGCGACCGTGTTGGCGATATCGGCGGCTCGCTCCGGATCCTCATCCTGCGCGTTGATCTTGATGAACAGGGTGTCCTTGATCGCGCTTGACGAGACGTACTCGTCGAGTGCAGACCCGCCGCCATCGTAGTCCAACTCGCCCGAAGCCTTTTCGAGCACCGTCGGCGACGTAGACCACTCACGGTAGGTCTCTGTCAGGTTCTGGCTTGCCTGGACGGAGCCAAGGTTTGCCGTGCTACTGACACCCGCCGAGACGAGCAGGACGGCCTCCGCGTCGTACATGTTGGGTTGGCGATCGCTTACATAGTAGGAGGTCAGGCCTCCGAGAACAGGCGCGAGGGCGAGCAACCACCACCAGCGACGAGCGATTCGGAGGAGGAAATGGAGATCTATTGGCACGTTGTGCCCCCTGTCAACATGGATCGGGACCCCGCGTGGATGTTCCGCGCGAGGGCAGATTCGGATGCCGGTCGCGTTGCCCCCAGCGTGCCCACGGGAGACATCTGTCTCCCGAGCGCATTTCAACCGCTGTCAAATACAATGAGGTCCCTTGACTATCGTCAAATATACATAATCGATAACGAGTGTCAAGAGGCATGTATGGCAGAACGGGCAAGAACGGACGGGCAGCCATGACCGAGGATCGCGAAAAGGGCATAAAAACAGGCAACCGGTGAGGATTTCCTCACCGGTTGCCTGTGAAAACTGCTGGCACTCCGGCCCGATTCCGGGCATGTTGCCCTGGGCGCGCTAGAAGGCGCGCTGCTCCGGCAGGAGAATCCCGAGCAGGACATAGAGGATGATCATGGTCAGGAACGAGACTCCCGGAATGATGAGCGCCGCAACGACGAACCCGAGTCGTACCCAGAGCGCGTCGACGCCTGCCTTCTCCGCGATGCCCCCGCACACGCCACGAATCCAGCGGTCCTTGGTCGAGCGGTAGATACCAATATCGATCTGCATGGTGCTTGTCCTTTCTCATCAGGCATCATCGCCTGCTTCACTGTATTCATGATAGGCCCATGAATGCCTCGCAAGATGGGTGCTATCCGGTAATTCTCGGGCACGGAAAAGGCGACCATCGTTGGCCGCCTACAGGTCCGTCTGTCTCGAATGTCAGGGTTCGGGTGTGGATTCAGGCGTCGATTCGGGTTGCACCAGCGTCGCCCGTACGACCGTGCGCGACAGGTACTCACCGTTCACATAGTCGAATTCGCCACCGCAGGTGATCAAGGTGACGGACGGGACATCCGTCGGGCCCACGACCTCCTGCAGGCCTCCCGACGTCAGGGTTTGCAGGTCGAACGTCTCGATCCACTCCATGGCGTAGTCGTAGGACCGCCCATCCTCTCCGGTGAGGGTAATGATGTCGCCTGGAACCAGATTGCGCAGGTTAAAGAAGACCGATGGCCCAACGTTCCAAAAGTCGACGTGCCCCGCCATGACGACGTTTCCGGCCTCGCCGAGCGTCGCGCTCTGGCGGTACCAGCCCACGACCCATGGTCCGGACGGGTTCTGCATCACCCCGTTGACGATCTCGATCGTCTCGACATCCGCCTCGATCCCTGCCGCCTCCACGGTGATCTGTGCGGGCGCGGACGGGTTGGCCGCCGACGGGCGAGGCGACTCCTGGCCGATCGGGCCGGGCCGTAGCCCTCCGGCCGAGGGCATGGCGCCGACGGTCGTGGACTGGATTGGCAGCTGCTCTGGTGTCGACTCCGGCGTCGATTCCTGGGCAACAAGCACTCGCGCCGAAAGGGCGGCCGTGGCCCCGCCAAGGGCGATACCTACGATTCCGCGTCGGGTAGCCCGGGTAGAAAGGACTTGGTCGGGTCGAACCTGCGTCATGAGTGGTCTCCTGCTCAGGGTGGGCGGTGCTTGGGCACCGCTCGGGCGACGCAACGCCGCCTGTTTCCTCTATCTTAGGACGTATGGGCACGCCGTTTGGTGTCGCGTGCGTTCGAGGTTCGAGGGTTATCGGCGAATGACGTCATCTATCTTGCCAGATGTGGACACCGCCCGAGCCCTGCTCCGGGAGATCGGCATCATCGCCGGGCCGGAGCAGGTCGTTCCGGTGCCCGGAGGAACGATCAACACCACGTTCCGCATCGCGCAGGGCAGAGAGTCGCCGCTGTACCTCCGGATTGCGCCCGATGACGACGAGGTCGAAGCGGGACCCGGTTGGTTAAGTGCCCACGGATTGCGCCGGGAGGCGGCGGCGATCGGGATGCTGGACGCGATATCCGAACTGTTACCCCGGACCGTTCATGCGGATTGGTCGCGGGAGCTGATCAATCGTGACTGGGTGCTCCAGACGGAGGTGCCGGGGCGTCCGTGGTCCGAGATAGACGAAGATCTGACGCCGGACGAACATACATCCCTGTGGCGGCAGCTGGGGTCGATTACCCGGCAGATCCATTCCGTTGTAGGGAGTGAGTTTGGCCCGCCGGAGGATGGGTTCGGTCACGGTACCTGGTCGGACCTCGTGCGGTGGGATGTGACCGGCTTCCGGGTCGATGCCCACCGGTTCGGTATCGATGAGGATCCATTCCGGCGGCTCACGGCAATGGTCAACGAAGCGGTCCATATCCTCGACAAGGTGACGGAACCACGGTTGATCCACAGTGACCTGCATCCGCGGCACCTCTTCGTGCGGCGGAACGAGGCGGGCGATGTGCACATCAGCGGCATCATCGATCTTGAATTCGCCCGGTTTGCGGACCCGTATTCCGAGAGCATCTTCGTCATGGACGCACTTGCGGGGAACAGCGATCCAGGCATGGCCGCGTTCTGCGAGGCATATGGTTGCGAGTCGCCCGATCGATCCTTCGGCTTGCGGTCGGTGATTTACCAGCTCACGGCCTTGGGATGGGTCGTGATGGATCTCCATCGCAAGGGTCAGCGCGACGCGATCCCTGAGGTCCTTGCCAGGATGACCGCGTTGCTCGACCGTGCCGAGAATGCCATGTGACGTCAGAAGGCCGGAGGACATGTCCTCCGGCCTTCTTCCATCCAGGATCTACGCCTTTTCGATCGGGCCGCCCTTGCGGGGTGGCGGGGCGCCCTCGAGATCGTGTCGAGGGATGGGACGGTTCCGCTCGGGTGTTTCCGGAGCATCTGGCTGGCTCGGCGCTGGTTGGGTCGGCGCCGGACGCGGGCTCGATGGCTTCGGCCGGTCGCTGGAGCCGTTGCCGTTCCCTCCCATGATCGCGCTGAGCATGTCCACCGGGACCGGGAAGGCGATGGTGGTGTTCTTCTCGGCGCCAATCTCGGTCAGCGTCTGCAGGTAGCGAAGCTGGATTGTCACCGGATTCTGGTTGATGATCTCCGCCGCGTCCGCGAGCTGCTCTGCCGCCTGGTATTCACCCTCGGCATGGATGATCTTGGCGCGCTTCTCTCGCTCTGCCTCGGCCTGGCGGGCCATCGCACGCTGCATCGACTGCGGCAGCTCGACGTCCTTCACCTCGACGACGCTGACCTTCACGCCCCACGGCTCAGTCTGCTCGTCGATGATCTGCTGCAGCGTCTGGTTGATCTGGTCTCGCTGCGACAGGAGATCGTCCAGCGACGACTGTCCCAGCACCGACCGCAGCGTCGTCTGGGCGATCTGCGATGTGGCGCGGATGTAATCCGCCACGTTCACCACCGCCGAGTTCGGGTCCAGCACGCGGAAGTAGGCGACCGCGTTCACGCGAACCGTGACGTTGTCGCGGGTGATGACCTCCTGCGCGGGAATGTCCATGGTGACGGTTCGCAGGTCGATCTTCTGCATCCGCTCCAGGAACGGGATGAGCAGGATGAGGCCGGGGCCACGCGCACCGACGAGGCGACCAAGCCGGAAGACAACGCCTCGCTCGTACTCCTGCACGACCTTGATGGCCGAGAAGAGGACGAGGAGGATGAATACCACCACGATGGCGGCGAGTATGAACCCTGTATCCATTCGATCTCCAGAACGACGAGTCGACTCCGCGCGTCGGAATCGATCAAATACCTTTGCACATGGTAACGGTTTCCGGTCTCACCGGTGCTAGGCGCCGGCGGGGAAGATGCTCTCGCGCCGGCTTGCACGGGCGATGTCATCCGACAGCTCGCGGTCGGTCTTGCGAACGGTGAGCCGAAGTCCCTGCACGTCGGTGATCTCGACATGCGCCCCGCGCGGGATGGATTCGCCTTCAGCGAGCCCTTCTGCCGTTGCTGCCCAGAGCTCGCCCTCGATCCGAACCATGCCCGACGGAGCGAGCGGTGTCCGGACCTCGCCGACGAGCCCGACGAGGCTGCGAGCGCCCGTCGTTGGCTTCCGTCGTTGCGTTCGCACGACTAGGAGGCCGATCAGCAGGGCGGAACCGAGTACCAGCGACGCCGATGTCCAGATCACCGGGCGCGAGACACCGTCGTAGCCCGGCACGGAGTCATCGATCAGCATGTACGAGCCGACGATGAACGCCGCCAGTCCGCCGACGGTGAGGATGCCGAACGAGGTCACGAACAGCTCGATAAAGAGCAGCACGAACCCGAGGGCGATCAGGAGCACACCGGTCCAGTTCACCGGCAGGGTACCGAGGGCATAGAAGCCGAGGATGAAGCAGACGGCGCCGATGATGCCGGGGATAAACGTGCCGGGGTTGGACAGCTCCAAAAAGATGCCGAGCGAGCCGAACGAGAGCAGCAGGTAGGCGATCGTCGGCTCCGAGATGAGCTGCAGGAACGATTCGATGGCGTTCATGCCGGTTGTGGAGACGACGCCTCCTGCGGTCCGGAGCGTGACGGTCTCGCCGTTGGCGAGCGTGACCTCGCGGCCATCGACCTCGTTCAACAGCGTCGCAAGATCGGGGGATGTCAGGTCGATGACGCCCAGCTCCAAAGCGCGTGAGGCGGTGACGTTCTCCGCATCGCGCACAGCCGCAATCGCCCATTCGACGTTCCGGCCGCGCAGCTCGGCGAGATACTCGATCCGGGAAACGGCATCGTTGACGACCTTGCGCTCCATCGTGGAGTCGATATCCTCGCCGGTGCCCTGGACGGGAGACGCCGAGCCGATGTTTGTGTTCGGCGCCATCGCGGCAACGTGCGATGCGTAGGTGATGTAGACGCCGGCAGAGGCTGCCCGGGCGTTCCCGGGCGCGACATAGGCAATGACCGGAACATCGCTCTCGAGGATGTCGCTGACGATGTCATCCATCGCCGAGCTGAGCCCTCCGGGTGTATCGATCCGCAACACGATGGCGTCAACGCCATCGCCCTCGGCCTTCTTGATCGCCCGGTCCACATAGCTGGCCATGGGCGGGGTGATAGTGCCGTCGATTTCGATCTGGCGGATGGACGGTCCGCTCTCCTGGCCGAGCACCGGCGGCAGTGCGACGAGGAGCGCGCCCAGGAACAGGAGCAGCATCGCCCACGAGAAGCGGGATGGACGTCGGATGGGGGCGGGTGCTGCGTGGCTCATGGAAAGCTCCTGATGGTTCGTCATTCTCCCGTAATTATAGGCGTTCTCGACGACAGGGCTGTGTGCCGGGCTTTCGATGGGTAGCCTGGCACCAGGACCATGTTGCCCGCCGGTCCCGATCCCTCTCACGTCGGTCCGGGATCCTTCGACCCCTTCAAGAGTCATGCCGACCGCTTAGGAGACTTGACACGATAAGAGTGAGCGTCTATCATATAGGTGCGGAAAGGCTCTACGCCACCGTTAGTCAGTTCGGCATTGTTCGACATGATTGATGGAGGTGATAGTCTATGCTTCGCAGCCCGCTCTTCAACGAACTCCTCTCCCTGCGTGATACCGTCGATCAGATGTTCCGCGAGAACCCGTTTGGCGATGCGTTCGGGACGCTCTGGTCCAGGTCCGAATCCAGTAACGGATCCGTTCCGAGACCGATGCCGCTCGATATTTACTCCACCGATGACAACGTGGTGATCATCGCTGCGGTCCCGGGGATGCATCCGGATGACCTGGACCTGACCGTCCAGCGGAACACCGTCACGCTGAGTGGCACGATCCGCGACGCGATGGGTGAAGATGAGGCGAAGGAGGTCACGTGGTACGCCCGCGAGCTGACCCGTGGTACCTACCGCCGCAGCATCACGCTCCCGTTCGCCGTCGACGCTGACCACGCGACCGCGGAGTTCGAGCACGGTATCCTGCGCGTCGTCCTTCCGAAGGAAGAGTCCGCGAGACCGCGGCGGATCTCGATCCAGCCCAGCTCCCATAAGGAAGAGGCGATCGAGGCAGGAGCGGCAAGCTAATGGCTGACAAGGTCCGTCAGATCCGGCGCCGCATCCAGAAGTTGGCGAGCCCGCTTGCACGGCTCGCACGCTCCCGCCAGCGATCGGCGAAGAGCGCCGGATAGATCGAATCGATAGGTGACCCCGATGGAGTATCTCCATCGGGGTTTTGCTATGTTGCGCCAGGCTGGCTCGCGAAGGCCCTATGCTGGGAGCCTGGATACGGCGACCAGTGAACGGGAGCGATACCTATGATGGTGGACAAGGATGACCTGAAACGAATCGCGCTGGACCTGCCCGGCGTCGCGGAGAAGCGCGCTGGAAGCTACGAGTTCTATCGGGACGGGCGTATGATGGCGGTACCGTACCCGGAGCGGGTGCACCCGAAGAGGCCACGAGTAAGGCGTGATGACATGTTCGTGGTCCGGGTTGCGGACGCCGACGACAAGGAGGCCTTGCTTTCGGGAGAGCCGGACGTGTTCTTTACGACGGATCACTATGACGGGTACGCGACCGTCATCGTCCGCCTCGACGCGATTGATCAGGACCGATTGGCCGAGATCGTTCATGAGGCGTGGGAGGCCACACCACGGAGCACGAAGCTCAGCCGGCGAGTGTAGCGTCTGGGATCATACCGGACGGGCGTCCATGTGATACCGGAGATAGTCCAGGATCTCGTCCTTTGT
>Ga0182741_1000786_pt1 | contig 44902 bp, 38 predicted proteins | sample eDN5th37CBELigOP_FD_128874 | JGI IMG/M metagenome (GOLD analysis project Ga0182741, IMG submission 128874) | Enriched Organic Plus compost microbial communities from Emeryville, California, USA - eDNA 5th pass 37_C BE-Lig OP (version 2) (version 2) ... | reverse complement strand
TCATCGAGGTCTGGTACAACCGTGAGCGGCGGCACTCGAGTCTCGGCTACGTCAGTCCGACGGAGTACGAGCAGCGGCTTCAGGCCGCGTAAACCCGGTGTCCACTAAACCGGGTCAAGTCCAGAGGCACCGAAGGCACCGAAGGCACCGAGGGCACTCTGCGAGGTCGCGGGGCCCGCCACACGGAGACATGGATGCAGACAGTCTCTCCGTGTCCATCAGTGCCCCTCGGTGCTTCTCCGTGGCCTCACTGGCCCAGGGCGGCCGGGAACTCGCCCGTCTTTCCCGCCACCAGCTCCATGCGCGGCGCGGGTTTCACCGGCAGCGCGATGTGGAACGCGCTCCCCCGCCCCGCCGAGCTCTGGACCCAGATGCGCCCTCCGTGCGCGTCCACCACCAGCTTGCAGAAGGCCAGCCCGAGGCCGGAGCTTCGCACGCGCGGCGCGTTGGGGGTCTTGGCGCGCGCGAACTTGCGGAAGATCAGCTCCTGGTACTCCGGAGGGATCCCCGGCCCGTCGTCGGCGACGGTGAGCAGGATGCCGTCCCCGTCGCGGCGCGCCGAGAGCTGCAGCGAGACCGGATTCGCCGAGTGGGTGACGGCGTTCTGGATCAGGTTCCCGAAGACGCGCTTGAGGAGCGCCTTGTCCGCCTCGAACACCGGCGCGTCGTCGGCGACGTCCACCGTCGCGCGCGCCCCCTCCTGCTCGAAGCGGATCCGCCACTCGTGCACCATCTCCTGGAGCAGCGCCGCGGGGGCGATCGGCTGCAGGTCGAGCTCCATCGCCGACTCCTCGAGCTTCGATACCTCGAGCAGGTCCTCGATCAGCGCCAGCAGATCCTCCGCCTTGGCTTCCGCGTCGCCCACGGCCTGCCGCTGCGCCCCCGCGAGCGTGCCGAAGTCGCCGTCGAGCAGCATCTCGAGCGTCGCCAGCACCGAGGTGAGCGGCGTCTTGAGATCGTGCACGATCATCTTCATCAGGTCATCGCGGATGCGCTCGAGCTCCCGCAGCTTGCGGTAGCTCTCCTCGAGCGCGTCCGTCGCCGCCTTGAGGCGCAGCAGGCTCCGCACGCGCGCGCCGAGCACGAGGCGGTTGTGCGGCTTCGTGAGGAAGTCGTCGCCCCCCGCCTCGATCGCCTTCACGCGGTCGGTCGTGTCGTTGAGCGCGGTGACGAAGATGACCGGGATGCGCGCCGTGCGGGGGTCGCGCTTGATCCGGCGGCACACCTCGAACCCCGTGGAGCGATCATCGACCTGCAGATCCCCGGCCGGCATCGACACGTCGAGGATGCACAGGTCGGGGAGATGCTCGAAGCAGGCGGCGAGCGCCGAGGGACCATCGTACGCGGCGATGGCGCGGTAGCCGAGCACGTGCAGCTGATCGAACAGCAATTCCACGTTCGCCTGGACGTCGTCGGCGACGAGGATGACGGGTGCGGCGTCGGGCGGGGCGGGAACGGACTCGGTCATCACTGGAAGGTGGCGCGAACGCCGGAGTACGCGCTAGGGCCGGACCGTGAGGCCGATGCTGAGGAACCACGAGCGCTCGCTCACGTCGGCCGCGAGGTCCGCGGTGCGGCTCGCGCGGATGACGCCGAGATCGAGCGCGGTGCGACCATTCGCGAGGAGCGTCCCGATCCCGCCCGCGATGGAGGTCTCCCGCACCGTGGGACCGGGGAGGCCGTCGGGGCCGACCACGGCGAAGGGGAGATCGCGCCACCGCGCGCCGACACGCAGCATGAGCACGCGCGGCCCGAAGCGGGGGCCGGCGATGTCGCCGCCCACCGAGTAGTCCCAGGTGTCGCGGGCGCGGAAGCCCTGCTGCCCGATCCCGTTGAGCTCCGACCAGCTCTCCCGCGCGGCGCGCACCGCGATCGCCGAACGCGCGATCCCGAGGTACGCCAGCGAGATCCCGAGGCGGTCGGGGAGGTTCGCGCGGCCGATCACCGAATCCCCGGCCCCGCTCTCGGCGCTGATCCGTCCGCCGGCGCGGTAGGAGATGGCGAGACTGCCGAGCCCCTGGGCCCGCGCCTCGATGCCGGCGGAGATGGCGTTGCCGCCGTACGAGATGACGTTCGAGTCCGCGAACACGGCGAAGCGCGGGTCGAGCGCCGTCGGGTCGTCCGGATCGACGAACACCCGCTTGAGCCGCACCTGATTCTGCCCGCTGAACGCGTGGAATCCGACGCCGACCTGCAGCCAGCTGATCGGCGCGTACGCGAGAGCGAACCGTGTGTCGTTGATCGCGCCGCGGCTGCGTGTGGTGTCGATCGCGTGCGCCGCCTCGCCGCCGATCACCTCGATCGACTCGACGGCGTTCTGCCAGGTGCGGTCGGCGATCGTCGAGAACGACAATCCCGCCGCCCAGCGCGAGCCCATCGTGAAGCCACCGGACATGACCGGGAAGCGCGACTGCGAGGTCTTCGTGGTCAGCCCTCCCACCTCGACGCGACGATACTCCGGCTCGGCCTGGAAGTAGATCGTCGTGGTGCCGAGGTTCCCGAGCGCCGCCGGATTGATGGGGCTCAACGGATCGATCTCCGCGAGCGCCCCACCGGTGGAACCCGTCCGCGTGCTGAACTGCCCCGGCGGATAGCCGACGCCCTGCACGGCGAGGCTGCCCTGCGCGTAACCGCGCAGCGGAATGAGCACGGCGACGGCGGCGGCTACGTACGCCGCGTGGCGGAGCTGGAGCCTCATGGCTGTCCGATCGTGGTGCGGGGAACGTAGATGAGCCGGAGCCGCGGCCGGAGCGCCTCCGGCGCCTCGCGCGAGAAGAAGCGCACTTCGGCAGGGAGCAGCCCCTCCGTCGGGACGCGCAGGATGATCGCGCGCACCTGCCCCTCCGTCCCCGCGTTGCGCCAGGCGGCGATCAGCCCCGCGAGCTCCATCGAGCGCTGACCGCTGTCCGCCGCCACGATGCGCAGCGTGTCACCGGCCGGAGCGCTCAACAAGGTGAACATGCGCCGCAGGTCGGTCACGGTCTGCGTGCCGAGCGTCAGGTGCGCGAACACCGAGAGCGTGTCGCCGCTCCCGAAGCCGCGATACGGGAACTGCGTCAGATCGAGCGTCGCCCGCACGACTGTGGACGAGTCGACGATGTGGGCCGGCAGGTCGAAGCGAAGCATGCTGCGCGAGCCGCCAAGCCCACCCAGCGCGAGCGCGCTCGGGGGAGCCGTCGCGGTCTGCCTCGCGATCACGATGTAGTCGCGCAGCTGCGTCGCCGGGAACGACGGCCCCTCGGGCGTCGTGGAGAGCGTCGCCACGGTGAGCGGCGCGACCGTGGTGTCCGGCGACACCCGCAGCGAGAGGATGGGATCGACGCCGCTCTCGACGCTGAGGAAGTAGACCTGACCGGACGTGCCCTCGCGCAGCCGCAGCCCGATGCGCAGTCGCGCCGAATCGGCGATGACGCGTCGCACGAACCCCGTGTCGAGGAACATCCGGAAGGTGCTGTCCGGTGCCGAGGCCGGCGTCAGGAACGTCGAGCCGATCAGGCGGTCCGGCCGGAAGAGCGGCAGGAGCGTCTGCGGCAGCGTGTCGGTCGCCGTGGTGTCGACGTCGTAGGCCTCGACTTCGAGCGGCGTGGCGCTGGCGAGGAGCGGGAACGCGAGCCGCAGCGAGAGCGTGGCCGTGTCCACGCGGGTGATCGCGCTGTCCACCCCGCCCGAGATGAAGCGCGTCGGCAGCTGGTCGAAGCGGATGATCACGCGCGTGTCCAGCGAGTCGCCGCTCTGCCCGAGATAGAGCGCGTTCGCGGCGCCCAGCCCCGGGAACCCCGAGAGCGCGGTGTCGAAGACCACGCCCTCGACGAGCGTGTCGCGGAGCTGGACGCTCTGCGGCGGGCAGAGGAGCGGACACGCCTCGGAGCTGTCGAAATCCTCCGTGCAGGCCGCGAGGGCCGCGACGGCGAAGAGCAGTAGCGCTCCGACCGCGCGCACCGGCGCGCCCCGAGGGCGCGAGAACAGACGACTTGGCAAGCGATCTACCTCTCTGATTTCACTTTCGGTCCAACCAGGCCGGCGAGAACGCCGATGCCAGCAGTTCGTCCAGCGTCCAGCGAGCCTGCCGTCCATCCAGGGTCACGCTCACCACCGGCAGCGTCGGCGCGAACTCGGCGAGCGCCTGCCGGCACATCCCACACGGCGGCGTCGGCGCCGCCGCGTCGGTCACGATGGCGAGGGCGGCGAACTCGCGCGCGCCTCCCGAGACGGCCGCCCCGAGCGCCGCCCGCTCCGCGCACAGCGACACGGGATACGACGCGTTCTCCACGTTGCACCCCTCGACGATCCGCCCGTCGCTCGTGAGCAGCGCCGCCCCCACGCGAAAGCGCGAGTACGGCGCGTAGGCGCGGGTCATCGCCAGGCGTGCCCGCTCGATCGACGCCGCCAGCCCGGGCTCGTCGACTGCCGGGTGCGGAGCGTCGGGGACCGCCTCGTTCCGCGCCGCGCTCACCGGCCGACCATCCGCGCCAGGAACGACTCCCCACGACCGCGGAACCCTACCCCGAGCCATTCGGCCACCGTGGCGCCGAGATCGGCGAAGGTCTCGCGCACGCCGAGCGCGATCGGACGGACCGCGCGACCGGACGCCAGCAGCGGCACGCGCTCGCGCGCATGGTCCGTGGAGGCGGTGGTCGGGTCGTTGCCGTGATCGGCGGTCAGGAAGAGCAGATCGTCCTCGCGCAGTCGGGAGAGCAGACCGGGGAGCGCCTCGTCGAATTCCCGGAGCGCCCGGTAAAACCCCGCAACGTCGTTCCGGTGCCCGTACAGCTGATCAAAATCTACCAGATTCGCGAACAGTAACCCACTCGGCGCCTCGTCGAGCCACTGGGCGATCGCCTCCACCCCCTCGGCGTTGCTCGCCGTGTGCCGGGACGAGATCGCCCGCCCGGCGAACAGGTCGTCCACCTTGCCGACGCCGGCACGGGCCACCCCCGCCTCGTCCAGCGCGTCGAGCAGCGTCTCGGCCGGCGGCGCCAGGGAGAAGTCCCGGCGGTTGGCGGTGCGGCGGAACGCGCCGGGCTCGCCCACGAAGGGGCGCGCGATGACGCGAGAGACGTCGTGCGGGGCGACCAGCAGCGCCCGCGCGATCTCGCACGCCCGATACAGCTCCGCGAGCGGAACCGTCTCCTCGTGCGCCGCGACCTGGAAGACCGAGTCCGCCGACGTGTAGACGATCCACGCCCCGGTCCGGCGATGCTCGGCGCCATAGCGGTCGATCACGTCGGTCCCGCTCCCCACCACGTTGCCGATGACCCCTCGCCCGGTGCGCCGGGAGAACTCCTCCACGATCTCGGCGGGGAATCCCTCCGGGTACGTCGGGAAGGGGCGCTCGAGCCAGACGCCGGCGATCTCCCAGTGCCCGGTCGTGCTGTCCTTGCCGGCGGAGCGCGGGGAGAGGATGCCGTGGGCCGCAGTCGGCGTGCCGTTCGGGAGGACGCCCGCCAGCGGCGCGAGGTTGCCGAGCCCCGCCCGCTGCAGGTTGGGGAGATCGAGACCGCCGACGGCACGCGCGAGGTTGCCGAGGGTGTCGCTCCCGACGTCGCCGTAGTCGGCCGCGTCCGGAGCGGCGCCGATCCCGACCCCGTCGAGCACGACGATGGCCGCTCGACGCGCGCTCATCGTCCCTCCTCGACGTAGCGCCGGGGGAGTCGCTGCCGCAGCCCCGTCAGCAGCTCGTAGGGGGAGAGCTCGCCCCAGGCGGCGACCGTCTCCAGGTCGAGGAGCACTCCCCCGTCCCGTCCGATGAGCGTCACCACGTCCCCGAGCTCGCAGGGGCAGTCGGTCACGTCCAGCATCGTCATGTCCATCGTCACGACTCCTGCCACGGGGACCCGGCGCCCGCGCAGCACGCCCTGCGCCCGATTCCCGAGCGCGCGGCGGTATCCGTCGGCGTAGCCGATCGGCACGGTGGCGATCCGCCGGCGGCCACGCGCGCGCCAGGTGGCGCCGTAGCTCACCGAGTCTCCCTCGGGGACGACCCGCAGATCGACGATGCGACCCCGCATGCTGGCCACCTGCTCCGGCGCCGTGGACGCGGCGGCCCCACTCCCCACGCCATAGAGAAAGACGCCCGGCCGCACGAGATCCCAGCTCGAGGGGGTGCGGCGGACGGCCGCGGCGCTGTTCTCGGCGTGGAGCAGCGCCGGACGCTCGGGGAGCGCCCCGATCGCCTGGGCGAAGCGCGCCTCCTGCGCCTCGAGCGATCCGTCGTCCAGCTCGGCCGAGTGGAAGTGGGTGAAGGCGCCCGCCGGGGGGCCGCGCCGGAGAAGACCGGCGAGCGAGCCCACCTCGGACCACGGGATCCCGGCGCGGCTCATCCCGGTGTCGATCGACAGATGCCAGGGCTTCCCCGTGGACTGCCACCGGGCGATCGCGTCGGCCTCGCCGAGCGCGGGAGTGAGCCCGGCTCGCTCGGCGCCGTCCAGCTCCGCCGGCAGAAGCGGGGTGAAGACGATGATCGGGCGAGTGATCCCCGCCCGGCGCAGCTCGTCCCCCTCCCGCACCGTCGCCACCCCGTAGCCCCACACCTCGGACATCGTGTCCAACGCCCGCGCGACGCGCACGGCGCCGAGGCCGTACGCGTCCGCCTTGACCATCGGGATGATCGGAACGCCGCTGTGCCGCGCGACGGTGGCCGCATTGCGACGCAGCGCGCCAAGGTCCACCTCGACCCAGGCGCGCATCATGGAGTTCGGCAAGGAGGTATCATTCTGGCAGCCGCAGAAGTTACCCGCGCCGAGGAACGCATGCAAGAAAAGTCCGCCCCGCCCTCGCACGACTCGCTCGCCGAACCGCTCGCCCTCATGCGCGACCTCCGCGCACGGTGCGAGTGGGACCGCGCGCAGACCCACCAGTCGCTCCGCCCCTATCTGATCGAGGAGGCGTACGAAGTGGACGACGCGATCCGCTCCGGGGACGACCGCCTCCTGCGCGAGGAGCTGGGCGACCTGCTCCTCCAGGTGCTCTTCCACGCCGTGATCGCCGAGGAGCGGGGCGCGTTCGACTTCGACGCCGTCGCCCAGGGGTTCGTGACGAAGATGAAGGCGCGGCATCCGCACCTCTACGGTGACGGGGCGAAGGTCCCGTGGGAGAAGGCGAAGGCAGCCAAGCGCGAGAGCATCGTGGACGGCCTCCCCGCCGAGCTGCCAGCGCTCCATCGCGCCTTCCGGCTGCAGGACCGCGCGGCGGGCGTCGGATTCGACTGGCCCGACGTCGCGGGGCCGCTGGAGAAGGTGGAGGAGGAGCTCCAGGAGGTGCGCGACGAGCTGGCCGCGGCGCCGACGATGCCCGATCCGCACGGCGCCCCGGTCTACGACGAGCGCCACGACCGGATCGAGGACGAGCTGGGCGACCTCCTCTTCGCCGTCGTCAACCTCTGTCGCAAGGCCGGGGTCCACCCCGCCATGGCGCTCGACCGGGCGAACCGCAAGTTCGCGACGCGCTTCCGGGGGATCGAGCGCCTCGCGAAGGAGCGCGGCCTCGACGTGCGGACCGCCGGGCTGACGGCGCTGGACGCGCTCTGGGACGAGGTGAAGCGAGGCGGGAGCTAGGAGCAAGGGGCTCGGGGGTTGGGGTGTTCCCTAGCCCCTAGCCCCCAATCCCTGCCCTCCCTACGGGGTCAGCCGATTCATCATCCGTGGGAAGGCGATCACTTCCCGGATGTGCGGCAGCCCGCAGATCCATGCGATCGTGCGCTCGAGCCCCAGTCCGAACCCCGAGTGGGTGAAGGTCCCGTAGCGGCGCAGGTCGAGATACCACGTGTACGCGGCGGGATCGAGCCCCTCCTCGTGGATGCGCGCGAGCAGGCGGTCGTAATCGTCCTCGCGCTGCGAGCCGCCGATGATCTCGCCGTACCCCTCCGGCGCCAGCAGGTCGGCGCACAGCACCGTCCGCGGATCGTCCGGATTCTCCTTCATGTAGAAGGCCTTCGCCTCCTTCGGGTAGTTCGTGACGAAGACCGGCTTGTCGTACTCCGCGACGATCAGCGCCTCGTCCTCCGCGCCGAGGTCGTGCCCCCACGGCGTGTCGCTCCCCTTCTTCTGGACGAGCTCGATCGCCGCGCCGTAGTCGAGGCGATGGAAGGGCGCGGTGTAGCGCTCGAGGACGGAGACGTCGCGACCGAGCTCCTCGAGCTGCGGGCGGCACCGCTCCACCGCCCGACGGACGAGGTAGGCGACGAACTCCTCCTGCAGGCGCATGCTGTCGTGCACGTCGTACCAGGCCATCTCCGGCTCGATCATCCAGAACTCGGTCAGATGGCGTCGCGTCTTCGACTTCTCCGCGCGGAAGGTCGGCCCGAAGGTATAGATGAGCCCGAACGCGGCCGCCGCAGCCTCGCCGTACAGCTGCCCGGTCTGCGCGAGATACGCCTTCCCCTCGTCGAAGTACTCCGTCTCGAACAGGCCGGCCCGCTCGCCGATCGCCGCCGTCAGGATCGGCGTGTCCACGCGCAGGAAGCCGCGCTGGTAGAAGAAGTCGTGGACCGCCTGCTCGAGCTCGTTGCGCACCACGAAGATCGCGCGCTGCCGCGGACTGCGGAGCCAGAGGTGCCGGTGATCGAGCAGGAAGTCGATCCCGTGCTCCTTCGGCTGGATCGGATAGTCGATCGGGCTCGTGCCGATGATCGTGATGTCGGTCACCGAAAGCTCGACGCCGCCGGGTGAACGCGTGTCGGCGCGCACCTCACCGGTGATCGCGACCGAGGTCTCGAGCGTCAACTCGGCGAACCGCGCCCAGGCGTCGGGGGAGAGCGCGTTCTTCACGAACACGCACTGCACGACGCCGGAGCCATCGCGCACGACGGCGAAGGCCACCTTGCCGGACGAGCGGAGATGTGTGATCCAGGCACGAACGACGACGGATTCGCCGACGTGCGACGGCAGCTCGGCGATGCGGGCGTATTTGGCGGACATGTCGAGAGGGTGGGAACGCGGGCGCCCGACGACGGTCGGGCGGTGAATACCCGGCGACGAGGTGGAACGCTACATTGCTGGCTGGCGTAACAGAAGTGCTCGTCCGGCGGGCACCCTCCCTGCAAGGCTCGGCAGCGATCTTCACTCGTCCCCCTCGCTCGAAGCCATGACACTGCGCTCCAGGTTCGCCCTGAGCCTGCTGACGATCGCCGTCGCCCTCCAGGTGCCGCTGGCGCTCGCGTTCATGGCCGTGCAGTCGGTGCGCGTCCAGCTGACCGAGCTGCGCTCGAGCGAGTTCACGGCGTCGCTGACGCTCGGCCAGCTGCGCGAGGGGATCACGGCGCTGAAGCTGGCCGAGACGCGGATGTTCGCCCTGCGCGACACGACAAGCCTCCAGGTCATGCAGGTGAGCACCGAGCGGCTCACGCAGTACATCAATCAGCTCGAGACGCGCGACCTGGCGAACGTCGCCGACACGCTCCGCCTCGCCGTCGGCGACATCAACCCGATCGTGCAGCGGGAGTACGAGCTGGCCGTCGCCGGACTGTGGGACGAGGCGGACTCGATCAGCGTCCACATCGTGACGCCGGCGATCGAGCGGGCGCTGCGCGGCGTGCAGTCGGCGGAGCGGCTGCTCTGGAACTCGACGCGCGATCGCGTGGACGATGCGGAGCACACGATCCAGCAGGCGCTCTTCGTCTCCGTGGTCGCGCTCGCCGCGGCGCTCATCCTCGCCATCTACGTCGCGGTACGCCTCACGCGTTCGGTGCAGCAACCGGTGGCGGAGCTCGAGCGCGGAATGGCGGCCGTCGCCGACGGCGATTTCTCGCAACAGATCGAGCTGGCGCCGACGCGCCCCGACGAGTTCGGCCGGCTCGCCTCGAGCTTCGACTCGATGGCGCGGCAGCTCGCGGAGCTCGACAAGCTCAAGGCGGAGTTCGTGTCGATCGCCTCGCACGAGCTGAAGACGCCGCTCAACGTGATCATCGGCTACCTCGAGCTGCTGTCGGAAGGGGTGTACGGACCGCTCACGGACAAGCAGCGCGAGGTGCTCCGCGTGGTGCAGGCGCAGTCGCAGACGGTGACGCGGCTCGCCAAGCAGCTCCTCGACGTGAGCCGCTTCGAAGCCGGCGGAGGCAAGCTCGAGCCGCGCCACATCTCGCTCGCGCGTCTGCTGGACGACCTGGAGAAGGCGTTCCACGTGCTCGCCGTCCAGCGAGGCGTCCGCTTCCTCGTCACGCACGGCGACCGGCTCCCCGACGAGGTGGTGTGGGATGCGGATCGGGTCAACGAGGTGCTCGGCAACCTGCTCTCCAACGCCTTCAAGTTCACCGAGCGGGGCGGCGAGGTGGAGCTGCGGGTCGAACGGGACGACGGCAACATCCTCTTCGAGGTCCGCGACACCGGCGCGGGGATCCCGGCGGAGCAGCTGCCGCGCGTCTTCGACAAGTTCTACCAGGCGGACAACCAGCGGTACGCCTCGCGCGCCGGCACCGGGCTCGGGCTGGCGATCGCGAAGGGGATCGTCGAACAGCACGGAGGCACGATCACGGTGGAGAGCACGCGAGGAGTCGGCACGACGTTCCAGATCTCGATGCCGATCGCCGTCATCACCGGACGTCGCACGCCGATGCGCGAGTCCACGATCGCGGAAGTCGCATGAGGCGCATCGCGCTGCTCCTGCTGCTCGTCACGAGCGCGTGTGCGTCGCTCACCACGGGTCGGCCGACCACGGCCGAGCTCACGGCGCGGGCGTGGCACACGACGCTCGAGCGCGCGCGCACCGCATCCGATTCCGGGCGCCACGCGGAGGCGGACGCCCTGCTCGCGAGCTTCGCCTCGGAGCACGTCGGGTCGCCGGAGGCGAACGAGACGCTCTACTGGCGCGGCCTCTTCCGCCTCGACCCGGCGAATCGCACGCACGACGTCGCCGACGCGCTCGCGATGCTCAACGCCTACCTCGTCGCGCCGGCCACCGACTCGACGGCGCAGGCACACCGGACGGAAGCGACGATCCTCCGGCGGACGGCGCTGGAGCTCGAGCGGCTGCACCGCGCCGTCGCCACCGCCACGGCCGCCGCCGAGGCGGCATCGCGCAACGCAGCGGCAGCCGCCGCCGCCCCGCGCCCCGCCGACACCTCGGCCAAGGACGAGGAGATCACCCGGTTGAAGAAGGAGCTGGAGGCCGCGACCGACGAGCTGAATCGCATCAAACGACGGCTGTCGCCGGGACGACCGTGAACGGCGAATGGACGGTTCGACGGCAGGGCTGTCGTCCCGAGCGCACGCGAGGGAACTGCTGTTGGCCAGCTTGACGGCTTGACAGCGTGACAGAGGTAAGAGAACGGCGTCGTCAGGAGAGAGCTCCTCTGACGACGCCGTTTCTCACCGCTGTCAGACTGTCAAGCTGAAGCCAGCAGACCCCCCGCATCCGCTCGGGATGTCCGCCGTTGCCGTCAGACCGTCGATCCGCCTCCCTCACCCGACCCGGAACAGCTCGAGCGAGCGGCTGTATCGTTCGCCGAGGACCCGGCGGAGCGGCGCGTGCTCGTCGCGATCGAGCTCCGGATCGGCGGCGAGCAGCCGTTCCGCCGCGCGGCGCGCCTGCTCGTTCAGCTCCTCGTCGCGCAGCGGGTCGGCGACGCGGAAGGCGGGGACGCCGCTCTGCCGCTCGCCGAAGAGATCGCCCATCCCGCGCAGCCGCAGGTCCGCGCGCGCGATCTCGAATCCGTCCTCCGTCGAGACGAACGTCCGCAGCCGCTCCGCCGCCTCCTCCCCGACGTCGCCGAGCAGGATGCAGTAGGACTGCTCCGCCCCGCGTCCGACGCGTCCGCGCAGCTGATGGAGCTGCGAGAGCCCGAAGCGCTCCGGGTGCTCGACGAGCATCACCGTCGCGTTGGCGACGTCGATGCCGACCTCGATCACGGTCGTGGCGACGAGCACGTCGATCTCGCCGTCGCGGAAGCGGCGCATGATCGCGTCGCGCTCGTCGGCGGGGATGCGTCCGTGCAGCAGCGCCACGCGCCGATGCGCCAGCGGACCGCCCTCGCCGGCGAGCATCTCGAACATCGTCGTCGCCGCCTTGAGATCGGTCTTCTCCGATTCCTCGATGACCGGATAGACGATGTACGCCTGCCGGCCGGCGGCGAGCTCCTGGTCGAGAAAGGCCAGGACGCGCGCACGCGCCCGCTCGGGGCGCAGCGCCGTCGTGATCGGCTGGCGCCCCGGCGGGCGCTCGTCGAGGATCGAGAGATCGAGGTCGCCGTACAGCGTGAGCGCGAGCGAACGCGGGATCGGCGTCGCGCTCATGAGCAGCACGTCGGGCGCCTCGCCCTTCGCCCCCAGCGCCTTCCGCTGCTCGACGCCGAAGCGATGCTGCTCGTCGATCGCGGCGAAGCCGAGGCGCGCGAAGCGCGTCGCCTCCTGCACCAGCGCGTGCGTCCCGACCACGACGACCGGCTCCTCGGCGGCCAGCCGCGCCTGCGCCTCGCGCCGGGGCGCGGCGCGGAGTCCGCCGGTGAGCAGCAGCGGCTCGAGCGCGAGCGGCGCCAGGAGCCGCGACATCGTGCGGTGGTGCTGCTCGGCCAGCAGCTCCGTGGGCGCCATGATGGCGGCCTGATAGCCGTTCTCGAGCGCGAGCAGCGCGGAGAAGAGGGCGACGATCGTCTTGCCGCTCCCGACGTCACCCTGCAGCAGCCGCTGCATGCGCCGTTCGCTGCACATGTCGGCGAAGATCTCGCGGAGCGCACGCATCTGCGCGCCCGTGAGCTGGAACGGGAGCGACTCGCGCAGCCGGCTCGTGAGCGTCCGGCGATTCTCGTACCGGATGCCGCGGCGCACCTCGCGCGCGAGGCTCTTCGCGCGCTGATGCAGCAGCTGCACGAAGAAGAGCTCCTCGAACGCCAGCCGCGTACGGCCGAGCATCGCCTCGGCGAGCGAGGTCGGACGGTGCACGAGGCGCAGCGCGTCGGCGATCGTCGGCACGCCGGCGGCGACGTAGAGCTCGCGCGGCAGATACTCGGTGACCAGCGGCAGCAGCGCGTCGAGATGACTCTCGATGATCGCGCGGATCTGCTTGAACGAGAGCCCTTCGGTGGCCGGGTACACGGAGAGGACGCGCCCCTGCGCGGTGCCCTCGTCCTCCGCGCCGAGATTGAGGAACTCGCGCGGCTGCAGCTGGCGCCCGTGAAAGAAGCGACACTGCCCGCTCACGAGGAGCACGTCGCCCTTGCCGATCGTGCGATCGAGGAACGGCTGCCCCGGCCACGACACCTCGATCATGCCGCTGTCGTCCTTCAGCACCGCCTGGAAGATCCGCAACCCCTTCCGGGTCGGGAGCACTCCCTTGGAGACGACGCGACCGATGATGGTGCCGTGCATCCCCGGCTCGAGCGTCGCGATCGGCGAGACGGTGCTCGCGTCCTCGTAGCGGTGGGGGATGTGGAAGAGCAGATCACCCGCCGTCACCACGCCGAGACGGCGGAGTGCCTCGGCGCGCACGGGACCGACTCCCTTCAGATACGTGACGGGAGTATCGAGGAAGAGGCGTTGGTGCGCGCCGCGGACGGGCGGGGTCCGAGCCAGTCGTCAGCCCTCCTCGCTGAGGATCTCGCGGGCGAACTCGCGGGCGTCGAAGGGGACGAGATCCTCCGCGCTCTCGCCGACGCCCAGGAACTTGACCGGCACGTCGATCGCCTCGTGCACGGCGACGACGACGCCTCCCTTCGCCGTTCCGTCGAGCTTCGTGACGACGAGCCCCGTGACCGGCACCGCGGCGGCGAAGGTGCGCGCCTGCTGCACCGCGTTCTGCCCGATCGTGCCGTCGAGCACGAGCAGCGTCTCGTGCGGCGCCCCTTCGAGGCGCTTCGTGACGACGCGCGCGACCTTCTTGAGCTCCGTCATGAGCCCCTCGCTCGTGTGCAGACGCCCGGCGGTGTCGACGATCACGACGTCGGCGCGCCGCGCGACCGCGGCGTCGATCGCATCGAAGGCCACGGCGGCAGGATCGGCGCCCGCCTTCGCGCCGACGAACTCGGCACCGGTGCGCTCGGACCACACCTTGAGCTGGTCGATCGCGCCAGCGCGGAAGGTGTCGCCGGCGGCGACGAGCACGCGCTTCCCCTCGCGACGGAGCCGTTGCGCGAGCTTGCCGATGAAGGTCGTCTTCCCCGCTCCGTTGACGCCGACGACGAGGATCACCGTGGGCGCGGTCGGAGCCATCCGGAGCGCCGGGTCGGCGTTGCCGGATTGCAGCGCGTCGGTGACCCCCTCGCGCAACGCCTCCAGGAACTCCGCCTCGGTCTTGACCTGCCCGCGGGTGGCGCGACGCTCGACCTCCTCCACGAGGCGCAGCGTCACGGGGACGCCGAAATCGGCCTCGAGCAGGAGCTGCTCCAGCTTCTCGAGCGACCCTTCCTTGACGCCGCCGCGAACGAGGACGCCGACGTCCATGAGCGCCACGTCCTTGATGCGCTGCCACAGGCTGCGCTTGGGGACGTCGCCCTGCTTCCGAAGTAGTCTCATGTCCGAAAGATAGCGCTATCGCAGCCCGCGCCGTCGCCGCAGGATCCACTCCGCGCACAGCGCGAGGACGACGGCGAGGTAGGCCCACCCGGCTCGGCGGATCCCGGGCGCCTGCTCCGCCGCGGGCGTGCCGGGGACGGTCCGGGACGCGGTCGGCGACGCGCGGGGCACCCACTCGCTCGACGGATTGACCGCGAGCACCGTGCGCCCCCCCGGCATCGTCACGTCGTACAGACCGGCGGCGAGCGGCGGCGACTGCGCGACGTCGTCCTCACCGGCGAACCGGAGCGTCACCGTATCGGCGCTCGGCGCGCCGTCCGACGGCGTCCGCGGCTGGATCACGACGCGCAGCGACGAGTCGGTCGTCGCGCCACGGCGCCACCGCAACACCTCGCCCGCACGGACGAGGGAGGCATCGAGCGAGGCCGGTTTCGCCTCCCGGCGCCCCGCGAGGAGCCAGTCGAACATCGCACCCCAGACAGCGGTGTAGGCGTCGGCGCTCGCCCCCCCGCGGAATCGCCATCGCCAGAGCCCCGAGGCCGTCATCACGACGACGCGCCGCGGCGACTCGACCCCCGTCAGCATCGCGCGCGGCTCGCCCGACCGCCCGAGTCGCGCCTCCAACGCCACCCAGTCGCCGCGTGGCGCCACCCCGACCTGGACGGGCGGGAGGCTGTCCCACGGAAGTCCGGACAGCGCGGCGCCGAGCGGCGACGGTGGTGCAGCGGTCGCATACCACTCCCCCTCCTCCGCCACGGCGGGGACGAGGAGCGCGAGCGCGCCCATGGTCGCCGTCCGCGGCGCCCCGAGCGCCGCGGTATCGCCGTGCAGCACGGCCACCGGCGCTTCGCGCAGCGCTCGCCGCACTTCCGCCTCGGCGATGGGGGCCAGCGATCCGTCCACCCGCCACTGCTCGGGGGTGACGCGCCAGTACGCGCGGGCGGGGACGGCGAGGGCGCCACGGAGCACGGCCAGCGCGTCGCGCGCATCGGGGTCCGGCAGCGTGGAGGCGAACACCGCGCCGGCGGCGCGCGTCACCTCGACGACCGTGACGAGCGTGTCGTTGCGCGGCTCGACGTCACCGGCGCTGCGCAGCACGGCACGTACGAGCGCCGGGCCGTCGGCGGCCTGGATGGGCCCGCGGAGCTTGACGGCGCGCTCCGTGTACGGCGGGAGCGCCTCGACGGACAGCCGCGCCGCGACGGCGTCGCCCACCACGAGTGCCAGCTCGCTCGCTCCGGCGCCGGCAGCGCCGCTCACCACCGTCACCTGCGCCTCGAGAGTGTCGCCGGCGACCGCGGCGCGCGGCAGGGCGAATGCCGACAGCGCCGCGTCGCGCCCCGCCGCGCCGGGCACGGCGACGACGCGCGACCCCGGCGGCAGCTCGGCGAGCGACGCCGGATCGTCGAGCGCGCCGTCGGTGACGACGACGAGCGAACGCCCCGCCGCGGCCGCCCGCTCGACGGCGGGCGCCACACGCGAGGCGGCGTCGGTCGGCCGGCTCTCCGCCGCCGGCACGTCGCGGCTCACGCGCACCGAATCGCCGAAGAGGAGCACGCTGTCGGGGCGCAGCGCACGCGCGGAATCGAGCGCCTGCCGCCACGCAGTTTCGCCGCCGCGCTGCCAGCTCGCCGACGCATCCAGCGCGACGAGCGGCGGCCGGCGTTTCGCGCGTCCGAGCGGAGCATCGAGGAGCAGGGCCACGATCAGCGCCACGGCCGCCGCCCGAAGCCAGGCCGCCGCCGAGTACCCTCGCAAACCGTACTGGAGGCCGGCGACGAGGACGCCGACGACGACGGCGACGAGCCACGGAGTCATGCGGGGGATTCTAACCGGCGGCAGCGCGATGCGCGCGAGGGGTGGCGTATGCGTTCGGCAAGACCGGCCACAGAGGGGCGCAGAGGGGCACTGCTGGCCACCGAGCTGCACGGAGGAGCACGGATGGACGCGGAGGGTTCACATGCGGGTCAGAGCACCACGCGCCGGAGCGTCACCGTGTCGCCGATGTGAATGAGCAGGCCGACACGAATGCCGGATGCGCGGAGATACGCGAGAAGCTGCGCCGCATGGCTCTCCTCGAGCGGACGCCCGGCGTTGCGCTCCACGAGCACTCGATCCTCGACCAGCAGGTCGCCTCGAAAGAAGCCGACCTCGCGACCGTGAAAGTGCACGCGAATCGGAACTTCCTTCGCCGATCTGATCCCTCGCTCCTCGAGCGCGGCCTGCATCGCATTCCGGTACACGACCTCGGCGTGCGACCGACCCAGCTCCCTCCGGGCCTCGATCGACGCACGGATGATCTGATCCGTCAGTTCGAACTCGGGCATGCGCGCGGACCTCGGGCGGCCGGGCGCGCTCTCCGTGTTGCTCTCGTCCACGCCGTGCTCTCCGTGTCCGAAGGTGTCCACACCAGTGGCCCGAAACGCATCGGCGCCGTGGATCACAGTGGACCCACGGCGCCGGGAGGCACCATCGGAGGAGCGCCGTCCGTGGCGCTAGTTTGCCGGCGTCGCTCCAGGACCGGCGGTGGAGGCGACCGTGGCCCCGGCGCCGTCCAGCGCCGCGAGCATCCGGCTGCGCAGCGACGTGAAGGCGTCGCGCTCGGCGGCCGCGATCGGGAGGCCGGCCTTGTCGCGCAGCGCCACGCGTGGGTCGCGTTGCACGCCGCCCACCAGCACCTCGAAGTGGAGGTGCGGCCCGGTGCTGAGCCCCGTCGTGCCGACGTAGGCGATCTGCTGGCCGATGCCGACGCGCACGCCGGGACGCACGCCGCCGGCGAAGCCGCGCAGATGCGCGTAGCGCGAGACGTAGCCGTTCGGGTGGCGGATCTCGAGGACGTTGCCGTAGCCGCCGCCCCACCCGGCGCGCTGCACCACGCCGTCGCCGATCGCGCGGACCGGCGTGCCGCTCGAGGCGGCGTAGTCGGTGCCCTGATGCTTGCGCACGTTGCCGAGGACCGGGTGCCGGCGGAAGCCGAACGAGCTGGAGATGCGGCGGAACTCGAGCGGCGCGCGCAGGAAGGCGGCGCGGAGCGACTTCCCCTGCGCGTCGTAGTACTCGGCGCGCGCGCCGCGCTCGAATCGGATCGCCTCGTGCTCGGTGCCGGAGAGGGTGAGCGCGGCGGCGAGGAGCCGGCCGGGGCGCGTGGCTCCGGTGGGCGACACGGCGCGCTCCACGAGGACGCGGAAGCGGTCCCCCACCTGCAGGTCCTTGCTCATGTCGACGCGGTACTCGAACACGTCGGCGAGCGTCCAGGTGAGCTGCTGGCTCGCGGCGGTCGACAGCGTGCCGCGCGACGCCGTCTGCATCGCCTCGTAGAGCGAGGAGCGGATCGTCCCGGCGACGACAACCGTGTCGGTCTGCCAGGGGGTCCGCTCCTCGACGCCCGCCCACGCCCCGCCCTCGCGCCGCAGCCGCAGCAGCCGATCGACCGAGAGGTGCAGCACGATCTCGGAGGGCGCCGAATCCGGATGCGTCGTCCGCGTGACGACGCGCATCCCTGCCGGGATGCGGCGCATGTCGAGCATCGACGCGGCGCGCAGCACCTCGCCGATCACGACGTCGCTGACGCCGCCGCGCGCGAGGAGCGCGGTGAGCGATTCGCCGCGCCCCAGGGTGTCCTCGTGCTCGGCCGGGGGCGCGACCGACGTCTGGAGCGCGAGCGAGTCGCGTACGGCGGTGGTCGCCCCTTCAAGCGCCAGCGGCCGCCCCTCTTCGGAGCGGCCGTCGGTGGCCCTGATCACCACGCAGGCGAGGAGCGCCACCACTCCGTAGGCGACGGCGCGGGCGCGACGCGTGCTCAATCCATCTGCCTCCGAATGAAGGTCGGGATCTCCATGTCGCTGAGATCCGCGGGCCCCCGATCGACGGGGCGGGCGGGACGCGACTCCGGCGACGCGGGCCGCTGCATCGGCGTGACGCCTCCCTGCACGCGCGCGGGGCGGGTGCCGGGGAACGGGATCACCGGCGCGCCCTTGGGGAGCGTGACCGGCGCCGGCTCCGGCTGCGCCGCGACGTACCCGGGCTGGAGCGCCTTGTCGAAGCCGGTGGCGATCACCGTCACGCGGATCTCCCCCTGCATCGCCGGCTCGTGCACCGCACCGAAGATGATCTCGGCGTCGTCACCGACGGCGTCGTGGATGATCTCGTTGATCTGGTGCACCTCGCCGAGGGTGAGGTCGGCGCCGCCGGTGATGTTCACCAGCACGCCCATCGCGCCCGCGATCGAGATGTTGTCGAGCAGCGGCGACGAGATCGCCTGCTGCGCCGCCTCCATCGCCCGGCTCTCGCCGCGGCCGATCCCCGTGCCCATGAGCGCGGAGCCGCCGTTCGTCATGACCGTGCGCACGTCGGCGAAGTCGACGTTCACGAGACCGGTGACGTTGATCAGCGACGAGATGCCCTGCGTCGCGTGGAGCAGCACCTCGTCGGCCTTCTTGAGCGCATCCTGGAACGGGATCCCCTTCCCGACGACGGCGAGGAGGCGCTCGTTCGGAACGACGATCAGCGTGTCCACGTTCTTGCGCATCTCGGCGATCCCCTGCTCCGCCTGCCGCATGCGCTTCCGCCCCTCGAAGAGGAACGGCTTGGTGACGATCCCCACCGTGAGCGCGCCCGCCTCCTTGGCGAGCTCGCAGATCACGGGCGCGGCGCCGGTGCCCGTTCCGCCACCCATGCCACAGGTGATGAAGATCAGGTCGGCGCCGGCGATCGTGCGCGCGACTTCCTCGCGGCTCTCCTCGATCGCCTGCTTGCCGATCTCCGGCCGCGCGCCGGCGCCGAGCCCGCGCGTCAGCTTCTTCCCGATCTGGATCTTGACGTCGGACTTCGAATTCAGGAGCGCCTGCGCGTCCGTGTTCACCGAGATGAACTCGACGCCTTCGAGGTGCTCGTCGATCATGCGATTGACGGCATTGCCGCCGCCACCGCCCACACCCACGACCTTCATGCGGGCGTTCTGCGTGGCGTTCTCCTCGAACTCGAAGATCATGTGAGACGACACTCCCGAACAGCGAAAGGTGGGAATGGATTGACGACGGAACGCGAAACGGCGGGTCGGCCGCTGCTTCTTGGCAGGTGAATCGGGGGAACCGCGAGGCGGTCCGGGACCGGCGGGTCGGGTAGGAAGATCGGTGCGGAATATAGTGTATTCCGCTCTCGCGACCACCCCTTTCTTCGCCCCTCAGAGGACGCGCCAGCCGGAAAAAAATCACGGTCCATCGCAGGAGATGGACCGTGCAGTTATCCACATGTCGCGTCGGACGATCAGCTTTTTGAGGCGCCCCCCATGAACGGTGCGGACGGGAGACGCCGGCGCCGTCAGAAGAAATCCTGCAGCCAGTACTTCACCTTCTGGACGATCCCGTCCATCCCCGCCCCCGGCACCTTGAGCTTGCGGGCCCCGGACCCCGCTCCGCCGAGCGCGAGCCGGTGCGCCCCGTACTGGGCCAGCCCGACGACGGTCGCGAAGCGCGGCGCCTGGACCGACTCCACGAGCCCGGTGATGTTCTCCGACGGTACGCCCACGCGCACGCCCGTGCCAAAGACCTCGCTCGCCAGCTCGGCGATCCCCTGCAGCGCCGCGGCGCCGCCGGTCAGGACGACGCCCGCGCTCAGCTTGCCCGCGTACCCCGCGCCCGAGATCTCCTTCTGCACGAGATCGAGGATCTCGTCCATGCGCTGATGGATGATGTGCGCCAGCAGCTCGCGCGGGATCTGCCGATCGCCCTGCGCCACGGTGCTCGGCAGCTGGATGACCTCCGACGGATCGACGAGCGGCTCGTATGCGCAGCCGTAGCGCTCCTTGAGCTTCTCCGCATCGGCCTGCGTCACGCCGAGGCCGTGCACGATGTCGCTCGTGACGTTGTTGCCTCCGAACGCGACCGTGCCGAGATGGCGGATCTTCCCCTCGTGGAACACGGCGAGATCGGTCGTCCCCGCGCCCATCTCCACGAGTGCGACGCCGAGCTCCTTCTCGTCCTCGGTCAGGACGGCGAGCGCGCTCGCGAGCGGCTCGAGCACGAGCTCGCGCACCCGCGAGCCGGCGCGCTCCACCGACTTGCGCAGGTTGATCGCCGGCGAGCTGCCGATGGTGACGAGATACATCTCGGTCTCGAGCCGCGTGCCGCTCATCCCGAGCGGATCGCGAATCCCCGAGTCCTTGTCCACCGAGTACTCCTGCGGGATCGCGTGCAGCAGCTCACGATCCTGCGGGATCGCCTGCGCGCGCGCGACCTCGTTCGCGCGCTCCACGTCGCTGCGCACGATCTCGTCGCCGCTCACGGCGACGATCCCTTTCGACGTCATCGCGCGCACGTGCTCGCCGGCGATTCCCGTGAAGACCTCGGCGATCTCGACGCCGGCCATGCGCTGGGCGTCCTGCAGCGCCTTGCGGATGGAGCGCGTGGTCTCCTCGATGTCGGCCACGACACCGCGGCGCATGCCGGTCGTACGCGCCTGCCCCACGCCGAGCACCTTGATGCCGGGGTGTTTGGGGAGGTCGCCGACGACCTCGGCGATGATGGCGGTCGTCTTCGCCGAGCCAATGTCGAGGCCGGCCACGAGGCGGTCGGTGTTCATGGAAGTCGGGCGATCACCTGGTCACGAAAGCGTAGATCGAGCTCCGCGACGCGCATGCGCCGCATCGCGAGGTCCTGCTCCACCGGCTCGACGTCCCGCAACCGTGCGGGCGTCACATCCGACATCGCACGCACCCGCGTCGAATCGAGTCGCAATATCACCTCGTCCCGTCCCTGCCGGCCAGCCTCGTCGAGCCGCCGATAGAGCGCGGGGACTTCCGTCCGCATCCGTCCCAGCAGCGCGAGGAGGAGCGTGTCGCGCTGTCGGACGATCGGCGCGTCGACGGGGACGCGCGTCAGGTCGATCGGCAACGCCACGCCCTGCGCGTCGTAGGCGCGAAAGCCGGACGCCCCCGCGACCAGCGCGACCGGCTCGCGCTCCTCGACGGTGACGACCAGCGTGACCGGGAGCCGGCGCGCGACCCGCGCCGACCGGATCCCCGGCTGCGCCTCGACCCGCGCCCGCAGCGGCTCGAGCGGCTGCCACACCGACGACGACGTATCGACGGCCAACCGGCGCAGGATGTCACTGGCCGCGAGATAGCGGGCCCCCCGGACCTCGACGCGGCGCACGCGGAAATAGGTCAGCTCCGCGAGGAGGCGCGGCCCCCACCAGGGGCTCGCGAGGAGCAGGAGCAGGAGCGCGAGCAGCGCGGCCGTGAGCCACCGCCCGACGCGGCGCGGCGGCGGCAGTTCCGGCGGCGGTGCTCCCTCCTCGGTCATCCGCGGCGCTCGGCGGGGGCGAGGCGTGCGAGCAGCTCTCCGCCCGTGCGCGTGATGTCGCCCGCCCCCATGAGCAGCACGACGTCACCCTCGCGCGCCTCGGCGCGGATGGCGTCGGCCAGCGCGGCGCGCACGCCGCGCCAGTGCACGCGTCCCCCGGCCCGATCGACGGCCTCGCACACGAGGGCCGTCGTCACCCCTTCCATCGGCTGCTCGCGCGCGGGATAGATCTCGGTCAGAAAGAGCACGTCGGCGGTCGCCAGCGCGGCGCCGAACTCGCGCGCGAAGTCGCGCGTCCGCGAGAAGAGGTGCGGCTGGAAGGCGGCGAGCAGGCGACGGCCGGGGAAGGTCGTGCGCGCGGCGGCGAGCGTCGCGACGATCTCGGTCGGATGATGCGCGTAGTCGTCCACCACCGCGACGCCGCCGATCTCGCCCAGACGCTGGAACCGCCGTTCGACGCCACCGAAGCGCGCGAGCCCGGCGGCCATCGCCGGCACCGTGGCGCCGAGGGCGAGCCCGGCGCCGATCGCCGCCAGCGCGTTGCGCACGTTGTGCATCCCGGGCACGGCGAGCGTCACCTCGCCGAGGCGCTCGCCGTCGTACTCGACGACGAAGCGGGTGCCGCCACCGACGACGGTCGGCTCGCGCGCGAGCAGGCGCGCATCCGGGGACTCGATGCCGTAGCGGATCACCTCGGCCGACGGCGGCGTGGGCAGCGCGTTCGCCTCCGGATCGTCCGCGCACAGCACGATGAACCGCGCGCCGCGCGCGAACCGCGCGAAGCTCTCGCGGATGTCGTCGAGGTCGCGATAGATGTCGAGATGATCGGCCTCGAGGTTCGTCACCACCGCGACCGTCGGCGACAGCGCGAGGAAGGAGCGGTCGTACTCGTCCGCCTCGACGACGAAGATCGCGTCGCCCCCCGGATGCAGGTTCCCCCCCCACGCGGCGACGCGCCCGCCGACCAGGGCGGTGGGCGCCAGCCCCGCGGCGTCGAGCGCCTCCGTCGTGAGCACGGTCGTCGTGGACTTGCCGTGGGTGCCGGCGATCGCGACGAGCTCTTCGCCGCGCGCCGCCTCGCCCAGCGCCTCGGCGCGCCGGATCACCGGCACACCCAGCGCGCGCGCACGTTCGAGCTCGGGGTGATCCTTCGGCATCGCGCTCGTCACCACGAGCGCGCGGGCGCCGGCGACGTGCGCGGGATCGTGTCCGTGCACGACCTCGATACCGAGCCGAGCGAGATCGTCCACGCCGCTCGCGTTGGCATCGCACCCCGTGACGGCGACACCGCGTCGTGCCAGCAACTCCGCGAGGGCGCTCATCCCCGCTCCGGCGATGCCCACGAAGTGGACGGGGCGCGGATCGGCGGGATCGACGAGAGGCATGCGGCGGAATCTAGGGTTCGGTCGCGGGGATCGGGAGCGGTTGGAGGGCGGATTGACGGTTCGACGGCAGGGCTGTGATCCCGAGCGCAGGCGAGGGAGCTGCTGGCTTCAGCAACGGCGGTCATCCCGAGCGGAGGCGAGGGATCCGCTGTGAGCCGTTTGACAGTGTGACAGCCTGACAGCGTGACAGCGGTGAGAAACGGCGTCGGCAGGTGGGGCTCCTCTCACGACGCCGTTTCTCACTCCTGTCAAACTGTCAAACCGTCGAGCCGTCGAGCCGTCAACCTGTCGAACGGCCGCGCGATCCATCCGCACGACCGTCCTTCCCTCCCATCACCCCCGCCAGCCGTCGTGCGATCACGTCCGCCGCTTCCGGGCGACCGCGGGCCGTCGCGCCGGCGGCGAGGGCGGCGAAGCGCGACTCGTCCGTCAGCAGCGCACGCACGGTCGCGTCGAGTCGATCGACGGTCAGCTCGCCCTGCGGGAGCAGGAGCGCTGCGCCGGCCTGCGCGAGTGCGCGCGCATTGGCCGTCTGATGGTCGGCGGCCGCCGTCGGCAGCGGCACGAGGATCGCCGGGATCCCCCACGCGCACAGCTCCGCCGTCGCCATGGCGCCCGCGCGGGCGATCGCGAGGTCGGTGATCGCGTACGCGTCGCGGATCGGCGAGAGATAGGGGCGCACGACGACGCGCGGCCCCTCCAGGGCGCGATGCCGTTCGTAGCTCACGCGCCCGGTCGCCCACACGACGTCGAGATCGGCAGGCCGACGTCCGGCCGCGAGCCACGCGGCCACGACGTCGTTGATGGCGACCGCGCCCTGGCTCCCCCCGAAGACGAGGAGCACGCGTCCGTCCGGAGGGAGCCCCCACGCGCGCCGCGCGGCGGCGCGGTCCGGCCGCGGTACGGGGGGCGGCTCGATCGGGTTCCCACTGTCCGCGACGACCGTGTCGGCGCCGACGCGCAGCCCGGCGCTCGCTTCCGGAAAGCCCAGATAGATCTCGCGGGCGCGGCGCGCGAAGAGCCGCATCGTGAGCCCCGCGTGGCTGTTCTGCTCCTGCAGCACGTACGGGATACGATGCACGAGCGCGTAGGCCAGCGCGAGCGCGCTCGCGTACCCGCCCGTTCCCACGATCGCCGCCGGCCGCTCGCGCGCGACGATCGCGCCGATCCGCCGCCACGCGCCGACGGCGCCGACGAGCGTCCGCCAGTTGTTCCACGGCTGCCGCCGGTACAGCGGATGCAGGTCGAGCAGCTCGTGCGGGAACTCGGTCGTCGGCAGCACCTCGCGCTCGATGCCGCGGCGGGCGCCGACGAAGAACGGACGCACCGACGGATCGAGCCGCACGAGCGCACGCGCGATGGCGAGCCCCGGATAGAGGTGCCCACCGGTGCCGCCGCCGGCGAAGAGCACCGAGGTCACGCGGCCGCCGCGAGCGGGTCCGTCGCGCTGCTGCCGATCACGCGCTCGCGCGCGCTGCCCACGTTCACGAGAATGCCGGTGAACAGCATCGTCAGCACGAGGTTCGAGCGGCCGTACGACACGAACGGGAGGGTGAGCCCGGTCGTCGGCAGCAGCCCGACGACGACGCCGATGTGCAGGTACGCGGTGAGCACGGTGACGAAGGTCAGTCCGAGCGCGAGGAGCTGGAGGAACGGGGTGCGCGCCTGGCGCGCGATGCGGAACCCGAGCAATCCGTAGGCCGCGTAGAGCACCGTGATGCCGAGCAGCCCGGCGAAGCCCCACTCCTCCCCGATGTTGCTGGCGATGAAATCGCTGTAGGGATACGGGAGGAAGCCGTACTGCTGCCGCCCCTCGCCGAAGCCGACGCCGAACCATCCGCCCGACCCCGCCGCGATCAGCGATTGTTTGAGCTGGTAGCCCACCTCCTCCGGCGCCCGCCCCGGATCGAGGAAGGAGAAGACGCGCAGCGCCGCGTAGTGCACGTCCTGCATCTTCTGCCAGAGGAGTGGCACGGCGAGCACGCCGATCGCCACGAAGTGTCCGACCCGTGCGCCGCCGACGAACAGCAGCACGCCCATCAGCACGGCGTAGAGCATCGCCACCGAGAGGTCGGGCTCGAGCGCCGAGAGCACGGCGAGCGTGCCGCCCACGAAGGCGAACGGGAGGATCCACCGCGACAACCGTCGCAGCGCGTCGCCCTTCTTCACGACCATCATCGCCGTCCACGCCACCACGGAGAGCTTCCCCAGCTCCGACGGCTGGAAGGAAGAGCCGAAGAGGAAGCGGCGCGATCCGTTGATGCGTGGCGCGATGCTCTCCGGCAGGAGGATCACCGCCGCGAGACAGGCGATGGTGAACCACATGAGCGGCCACGCCCACCGGTGCAGCCGTTCCGCGTCCACCTTCGCGGCGACGGCGAAGGCGACGATGCCGACCGCCGCGCCGCTCAGCTGCCGCAGGAGATAGAACGCGCTCCCCCGCCCCTCGTCGCTCGCCAGGATCGCGCTGGCGCTGTAGAGCACCGCGAGCCCGAACGCGAGGAGGATGCTCGAGACGAGCACCAACCCGCGCGCCTCGGGTCCCATGCGCCATCGCTGCCGCACCTCCGCGCCCCCGCCTCCCGCCCCGCGTCGGGCGCCGGGCGTGTCGCGCGTCGCCTGACGCGAACCCTCCACCTGCATCATCACCGTCCTGCTCCTGCTCCGCCGGGCAGCGCCAGCGCCTTGAACGTCGCGCCGCGCTGCTCGTAGTTGTCGAACATGTCGTAGCTCGAGCAGGCGGGCGACAGGAGGACCACGTCCCCCGGCTGCGCCACCGCCCGCGCGCGCGACACCACCTCGTCGAACGACGACCCGAGCCGCTCGACCGGCACGATCCCGCGTAGATCCCGTTCCACGAGCTCGGCCGCCTCGCCGTAGGCGAGCACCAGCTTCACCGTCCGCCGCAGCTCGTCGGCGAGCGCGGTGTACGGTTCGCCCTTGTGCCGCCCGCCGAGGAGGAGGATCGTCGGCCGCGTCATCCCGCGCAGGGCGACGAGCGTCGAGGCGACGTTGGTGGACTTCGAATCGTTGATCCACTCCACGCCGTCCGCCTCCCCCACGGGCTCGATGCGATGCTCGAGCGCCCGGGCCTCGCGCAGCGCGGCGGCGATGGCCGCACGTGCCGCGGACGTGGCGTGCGCCGGGTCGGCCGCCATCACCGCCAGCGCCGCCGTGAGCGCGTTCGCGACGTTGTGGTCGCCGCGCAGCGGTAGCTCGCCTCGCGCGAGCAGCGGCTCGCCCAGCACGACCAGCTGCTCGTGCGCCCGGTCGTACCAGGCGTCCGCCGCCCCGGCGAGCGAGAACCGGAGGTGGCGTCCGCGGACGTCGCGCGCGAGCGCCTGCACGTCGGCGTCGTCGGCGTTCGTGACCCAGATCGACGCCTCGTTCGCGTTGCGGAAGAGGAGCGCCTTGTCGGCGTAGTACTCCGCCACGCTCGCGTACCGGTCGAGATGGTTCGCCGAGAGGTTCGTGAGCACGCCGACGTCCGGCGCGAGGCTCGGCGTGTCGTGGAGCTGGAAGGAGGAGATCTCGAGCGCCGCCCACGACGGCGGACGGTCGCGCAGCGCGAGGTCCGCGAGCGGCGTCCCGATGTTCCCCGCCGCGACGGCGTCGCGCCCGACCGCCTGCAGCAGCCGCGCCGTGAGCGAGGTCGTGGTCGTCTTCCCGTTCGTGCCGGTGATGGCGACGTAGCGCAGCGCGGGAAGCATCCCGAGCGCGACCTCGACCTCCCCGAGGATGGGCACCCCCGCGGTGGTCGCGGCCACGAGCGGCGGCGCGTTCGGGGGCACGCCGGGGCTCGTGATCACCGCCCTCGCCCGCCCGATCCGTGCCAGATCGTGTTCGCCGAGCTGCACGTCCACCCCGGCCGCGCGCAGGCTCTCCGCGGCGCGCTGGAGCCCTTCGTCCGCTCCCGCGTCGGAGGCGTAGACGCGAACGCCTTCGCGCGCGAGCAGTCGGGCCACGGCCCGCCCGCTCCGCGCGAGCCCGACGACGGCCACCTCGCCCTCGCGCCACGCGCCGGGGACCCCCATGCCCGTCACCGGAGCTTGAGCGTGCTGAAGGCGAGGAAGGCGCTCAGGATCCCGATGATCCAGAAGCGCACGACGACCTGCGTCTCCGTCCACCCCTTCACCTCGAAATGGTGGTGCAGCGGCGCGCGCAGGAAGACGCGGTGCTTCTGCGCGTACTCCAGCCCATACCGCCGACGCCGGTACTTGAACACCACGCGCTGGAGGATGACGGAGACCATCTCGGCCACGAAGACGCCGGCGACGAAGACGAGCAGGAACTCGCTCTTGAGGAGGATCGCCACCGCGCCGAGCGCACCGCCCAGCGCCAGCGACCCGGTGTCGCCCATGAAGACCTGCGCCGGGTGCGCGTTGAACCAGAGGAAGCCGATCAGCGCGCCGACCATCGCGGTGCAGTAGACCGTGAGCTCCCCCGCGTTCGGCATGTAGAAGAGGCCGAGGTAGCCGCTGAAGTCGTAGCGCCCGATCGCGTACGCGAACACGGCGAAGGTCGCGAAGGCGATCGCCGAGAGGCCGGCGGCGAGGCCGTCGAGACCGTCGGTGATGTTGACGGCGTTGCTCGTGCCGGTCAGCACGAAGGTGGTGAACGCGACGTACAGCCAGGAGAGCCCCGCGGTGAGCGGCACCACGAGCACGTACTTGAAGAAGGGGAGCGACGTGGACGCCCCGGGGAGGTTGGGCGTCATCTGGTACTTCCAGAGGAAGATGCCGAGCGCGGCGCCCATCACGATCTGGCCGATCAGCTTGTTGCTCTCGACGAGACCGACGTTCTTCTTCCCCTCCCGCTTCTGCTTCATCTTCAGGTAGTCGTCGATGAAGCCGATGCACCCCATCCACAGCGTGACGATCACGGCGATGTAGACGTACGGCCGGGTGACGCTGAGGCGCGCCCAGAGCAGCGTCGGGATGATCGCCGAGATGAGGATGATGATCCCGCCCATCGTCGGGGTCGAGCCCTTCCCCGCATGCGTGTCCGGCGTGCCCTCGCGCACGACCTGATGCACCGCCATCGCGCGCAACCGCCCGAGCACCGCCGGACCGACCACGAACGCGAGGATCAGCGCCGTGACCGCGGCGCCGACGGCGCGGAAGGAGATGTAGTTGAAGACGCGCAGGATGGGGAACTCGCGCGCGAGCGGGACGAGAAGGTGGTAGAGCACGAGCGAAGGGCTAGAGGCGAGGGGCGTCGGACTGCGAGCTGCGGACGTGCTGCGGGCTACGGATCGTCACATCGCGCGCCACGGCCCGCAGCCCGTCGTCCGTAGCGTTCGTTCGGCGTTCAATGCGCATCCGACGCGCGGTGCGGTACCCCGGCCCACCTGGCGATGGGCTCGACGAGCCGCTCGAGGCGCACGCCCCGCGACCCCTTGAGGAGGATCACCGCGTCGGGGGCGAGCCGCGGCGCCAGCTGCGTCCAGAGCGCATCGACGTCGGTCGCGGTCACGACCCGCGCGCGCACCTCGTCGCTGCTCGTCGACCCGCCGTCGGCGGACACGCGATCGAGCGCCTCGGCGAACTCGCCCATCCCCGCGACCACCTCGATGCTCGATGCCAGCGCGGCCCGCGCCACCTCGTCGTGCATGCGCGCGCTCGCCGCGCCAAGTTCGCGCATCGTCCCCAGCACCGCCACCCGCTGCCGTCCGCGTCCGGCCAGCTCCAGCAGCTCGAGCGCCGCGCGCGCGGAGCCCGGATTCGCGTTGTAGGCGTCGTTCACGAGCGTCGCGCGGCCGAGCTGCTCGAAGTTCACCCGCATCGGCGGGAGCGGCATCGCGGCGATCCCGCGTGCCGCGTCCTCGATGGAGACGCCGCATTCCCGCGCCACGGCGAGGGCGAGCATCGTGTTGCGCAGATTGTGCACGCCCCGGACCGGCGGGCGGATCTCGACGCCCTCGACCTGGAGGACGCCCAACCCATCCGCGCCGACCTCCCAGCGCTCGGCCTGCAGATCGCCGGCCTCGAGCCCTGCGCTCACCACGCGGCGGGCGCGGCGCCTCGCCTCCTCGACCACCTCCGGCTGGGCCGCCGGTGCCACCACCACCGCGGTGCCGTCGGCCGCCGAGAGCTCCTCGCGCATCACGCCGTCGAGGTCACCCAGCCCCTCGAGATGCTCTTCGGCGATCGAGGTGACGACGACGAGGTCGGGGCGCACCACCTCGCGCAACCGCGCGATCTCCCCCGGCACGTTCGTCCCCATCTCCACGAGCGCGACGTCGGCCGTCTCGGGGAGCGCGAAGATGGTGAGCGGCACTCCGATCAGGTTGTTCAGATTCCCCGTCGTCGCGTGCACCTCGAGGCGGCTGCCGAGAGCGGCCTTGAGCAGCTCCTTCGTGCTCGTCTTGCCGTTGCTCCCCACGATGCCGACGACCGGCTTCCGCCACGCGCGCCGCCGGTAGTTGGCGAGCTGTCCGAGCGCGCGCAGCGTGTCGGACACCACCACCACCGGGAGCTGGAGCCCCACCGCGCGCTCCGGCTGCGAGACGACGAGCGCGTGCGCCCCCTTCTCCACCGCCTGCGCGAGGAAGTCGTGCGCGTCGAAGTTCTCCCCCGCGAGCGCGACGAACAGATCGCCCGGCTGCACGGTGCGGGTGTCGGTCCAGATCCGTCCGATCGGCGCGTCGCCGCGCGGCGCGTTGCCGACCGCCTGGCCCTCGAGCGCCGCGGCGACCCGATCGAGCGTCCAGAAGGCGTCCCGGTCGTCGGACGCGATGGGGCGCGGCGGCGGCGCCGGCTGCTCCACGCCGTTCATGCGTGCTCCTGCGCGAGCTCGTTCACGATCTCCCGTTCGTCGAAGTGCACTCGTTCCGTTCCCCGAATCTGATACGTCTCGTGTCCCTTGCCCGCGAGGAGCACGACGTCGTCCGGTCCCGCCATCTCCAGCGACTCGGCGATCGCGCGCCGGCGATCCTCGATGCGTCGATGCGAGTCGCCGGTCATCCCCGCCTCGATGTCGTCGATGATCGCCTCCGGGTCCTCGGTCCGTGGATTGTCGCTCGTGAGCATCACGAAGTCCGCCCCCTGCTCGGCGATCGCCCCCATCTGCGGCCGCTTCCCCGGATCGCGATCGCCGCCGCAGCCGAAGAGAACGATCAGGCGCCCGGCCGTGAAGGGGCGCACCGACGCGATCGCGCGCTCGAGCGCGTCCGGCGTGTGCGCATAGTCGCGCAGCACGGTCGGGCTCTCGCGGAGGATCTCGAGTCGCCCCGGCACCTGCGGCACGTCCGCGAGCCGGGCGGCGATCCGCTCCGTCGGCATCCCCAGCGCGTACGCCGCCGACGCCGCGGCGAGCGCGTTCGCGACGTTGAAGTCGCCGATCAACGGCAGGTGCACGGGATACGCCAGCTGGTCGAAGGCGAGCGTCCACTCGCTGCCGCGCGGCCCGAAGCGCAGGTCCCGCGCGTGCACCTCGGCGCTCGTGATGCGGGTGCTGAAGCCCACACGGCGGCGGCTGCTCTGCAGCTCGTTCCAGATCCGGTCGTCGAGATTGATGACGTAGGTGGCGTGCGGCTTCAGGTGCTCGAGCAACCGGCGCTTGGCGGCGAAGTACCGCTCCATGTCGCCGTGATAGTCGAGATGATCGCGCGTGAGGTTCGTGAACACCGCGACGTCGAACTCGACGCCGTCCACGCGATGCTGGTCGAGCGAGTGCGAGGAGACCTCCATCGCCACGCTCGTCACCCCGCGCTCGACGAGCCGGCGGAAGACGCGCTGCAGCTCGACCGGCCCCGGCGTCGTGAGCCCCTGCCCTCCCTCCATCGGCTCGCCCGCGCTGCCGAGCAGCACGCCGAGCGTCCCGATGGAGGCGCTCCGGCCGCGGTCGTCGTCGAGCAGGTGGCGGAGGATGTTGACCGTGGTCGTCTTGCCGTTGGTCCCGGTGACGCCGACGAGGCGAAGCTCCCGCGCCGGCCACCCGAAGGCCGCCGAGGCCGCGATGGCAGCGGCCCGCCGCCCGTCGCGCACGACGAGCGCGGGGAGCGTCGTCCGTGCCGGGTCCTCGACGATCGCCACCGTCGTGCCCGCGGCGGCAGCCCGATCGAGAAAGTCGTGCCCGTCGCGCTCGGCGCCGCGCACGGCGACGAACAGCGCGCCGGGGCGCACCGTACGGCTGTCGTCGGTGATCAGCTGGGCGTCCGGCGGCAGCACGCCGTGCCGCTCGACGAGCAGACCTGCTGCGTCGAGCGCGCCAGCCACGGACTCGATCGAGAATGTCATCCGGAGAAGCCGGGTCGATACCGATGAGGGGAGGTCAGCGATCCACGTGGAGCCGCACCAGCGAGCCGGGCCGCGCGACCGTGCCCGCTGCGGGGCTGGTGCCGCCGGATCCACGCGCAAGCTGGATGCGGAAGCCTGCCTCATGCAACGCTCGCACCGCGTCGCGCAGCTCGAGCCCGCGCACGTCCGGCACCGTCCGACCCGTCGCCTGCGTGGTGTCGCGCTCGGGGGCCGACGGCAGCTCGAAGACGAAGGCGCTGGTCGGGGGTGGACGGCGCGGGTCCTCGCGCGGGGGGGCCGCCGGACGAGCCAGCGAGGTCGTGCCGGCAGCGGGCACGTAGCTCCCCACCGCGCTGGAGGCCGGAGCGGTCCGCTCGGGCTTCCCGGCGAGCACGATCGCGGTCGCTCGGTCGCCGGTGCCGGTGAGCGAGGTGGTGTCCGGCTTCTCGGTCCGCGCGGAGGCGAGCAGCGCCCGGTCGAGCGCCGCGTCCCGCGCCGCGATCGCCGCCTCGAGCACCGCCTTGGTGACCGGCGCCGCGGTCGTCCCGCCGTAGTAGCTGCCGCCGCGCGGGCTGTCGAGCTTCACCAGGATGACGTACTGCGGGTTCTCCGCCGGGAAGAGCCCGACGAACGTCGCGTAGTACTGCCCCGCCACGTAGCGGCCGCGGATGTTGCGTCGGGCCGTGCCAGTCTTGCCGGCGACGGCGAACGCGCTCAGGTCGGCCTGCAGCGCCGTCCCGCCGGCCACCACGTCGACGAGCATCGCGCGCATCTCGTCGGCGGCGCGCTTCGAGAGCACCCGCCGCACGACGCGGCGCTGGTGGCGGTAGAGCACCTTGCCGTCGGGGGCGACGATCTCCTTGACCAGCGCGGGCGCGAGGAGCTCGCCGCCGTTGGCGAACGCCGCGTACCCCGCCGCGAGCTGGAGCGGCGTGACCGCCAGCTCGTACCCCATCGCGAGCGATGCGGGGCTCTGCTTCGACCAGCGCGCCGGCGTCGGGAGCCGCCCCGGCACCTCGGCCGGATAGGGGACGCCGGTCGCGACGCCGAAGCCGAAGTCGCGCAGCGCCTCGTACTGCTCCCGGGGGCTGAGCCGCGACGCGAACTGCACGATGCCGACGTTGCTGGAGTACTGGATCACCTCGCGCAACGTCATCCGATCGCCCTTGTGGACGTCGGTGATCGTGCGTCCGTGGAGCGTCATCTGCCCGCCGTAGGTGTCCACCGTCTCCGTCGGGTTCACGCGGCCGCGCTCGAGCAGCGCTGCGGCGACGAAGGGCTTGAGCGTCGAGCCGGGCTCGAAGGGCTCGCTGAGCGCCGTCGCGGCGGTGCTCCGCGGATCGGCGCGCCGGCTCGCCATCGCCAGCACGGCGCCGCTGTGCGGATCGAGGACCACGATGTCGCCGCCGTCGGCGCCGAGCTTCGCGACCGCGTCGCTCAGCGCGCGCTCCGTGATCTCCTGGAGCGCATGGTTGATCGTCAGCACCACCGAGTTGCCGGCGACGGGCGCGGTGCCGCGCGTCGCCGGCGACGCGAAGCGTCGCCCCTTCGCGTCGCGCAGGAGGATGGCACTCCCCGGCGTTCCCTTGAGCAGTGAGTCGAGCTCGCGCTCGATGCCGTCGATCGCGGTCCCGTTCGCGTCGACGCGGCCGACGAACCGGCGCTCGCTCGGCGTCACCTCGTAGTGCCGGTCCACGATCACCGTCGGATGGACGCCGCGCATCGTCAACAGCTCCGCGACGTCGGTCGGCAGCCAGCGCCCGGGGAGGGTCACCCAGGCGACGCTCGGGTTCGTGGCGCGCGCGAGGTGCTCGCGCGAGACGCCCGCCCGCTGCAGCAGCCGGCGCAGCTTCTGCCGATCGCGCACCTCCCGCGGCGCGATCTCGAGCCGCACCGTCTCCTTGCTCTGCACCAGGATGCGGCCGACGCCGTCGCGGATGTCGCCGCGCGGCGCGGGGATGTCGCGCCGCGCCGTCTGCTGGCGGCGCGCGTTCTCCGCCCACGCCCGCCCCTGGAAGAGCTGCACGTGCGCCGCCTTGCCCACGAGCGCGAACGCGAAGAGGGCGAGGAGGAGGTGCACGAGCTTGATGCGGCTACTGCGAATCATTCTGGCGGGGCGGCCGCTTGAGGAGGATGACCTGACTGGCGGAGGGGACGCGCATCCCGAGCCGGCGCTCGACGTGAGGGGCGAGCTGCGCCCGGCTCGAGGCGGCGCGGATCTCCCCTTCGAGCTTGAGCTGCTCGTTGCGCAGCGCGTCCCGATGACGCACCAGCTCCTGCAGCTTGCGCGATTCGGCGATGCCGAGGCTCCGCCGCCAGATGACGCCCACGGCGACCACGAGGAAACCGGCCAGCGCCAGCCAGATCCATCCCCGCCGGGTCATGCGGCCGCGTCCACCACGGGTCCCCGCCGCCAGACGCGGAGCTTGGCGCTCCGCGCGCGCGGATTGGCGCCGATCTCCTCGGCCGTCGGGAGCTGGGCCCGCCTGGTGAGCGTCTCCCCGAGGGCGTGCCCGCGACAGGTGCAGGTGAGCTGGCGCGGCGGGCAGCTGCACTCCGTGCTCCAGTCGCGGAAGGTGTGCTTCACCAGCCGGTCCTCCCCCGAGTGGTAGGTGATGACCGCCAACAGCCCGCCCGGCGTCAGCCGATCCCGCAGGTCGGGGAGGGCGCGCTCGAGGCCGACCAGCTCCTCGTTCACCGCGATGCGCACCGCCTGGAAGAGGCGCGCGAAATCGCCGGGACCGCTCCGCGGGCCAAGCACCGCCCGGATCGCGCCCACGAGGTCGTCCGACGTCGCGAAGGGGCGTTTCTCCCGCCGGCGCACGATCTCCCGCGCCAGGCGCGCCCCGCGCGGTTCGTCGCCGTACTCGCGGAAGGCGCGCGCGAGCGCCGCCTCGTCGGCCTCGTTCAGGAGGTCGGCGGCGCTGGGGGCGTCGCCGCTCTCCCCCGCCATGCGCATGTCGAGCGGCGCCCCCTCGCGAAACGAGAAGCCGCGCGCCGGATCGTCCACCTGGTGGGAGGAGATCCCCAGGTCGAGGAGGATTCCGTCGAAAGGGATGGCCAGCGCGGGCACGTCGTCGGGGAGGTCGGCGTAGTTCGCGCGGATCGCGACGAATCGTCCCTGGGCCAGCGCCTCGGCGAGCCGCCCGCAGGCGGCGGCGATCGCCGCCGGGTCGCGATCGACGCCGATGACGAGCGCCGCGCCGGAGTCGAGCAGCGCCGCCGAATGCCCCCCGCCACCGAGCGTCCCGTCGATGACGCGCTTCCCCACCCCACCGAGCCATCCGACGATCTCGTGCACGAGCACGGGGGCGTGGTAGTCGGTGGACCAGGAAGGCGCGCGCATTGGGCAAAAGATACGCGGTGGTGCAAGCGGGAGTGGGTGCGGCGAAGCGGGCGCGAGACATGCGCTGTCGCGGGGTCGGGCCGGGGTCGGGCCGGGGTCGACTCTGGCACCACTCCGACCCCACTCTGGCACCACTCTGACCCCACTCTGACCCCACTCCGGCCCCCCCCCCCATGCATCTCGTCCTCGTCGTCCACGGCGCCCGCGCCGACCGCCCCGACTTCCGGCACCTCGTCGGCTGGGTGCGCGAGAAGGGGCACCTCGTCGAGGTGCGGCCGACCTGGGAAGCCGGTGAGGGGGTGACGATCGCCGCTGCGGCGGCGCACGATGGAGTGGACGTGGTCGTGGCGGTCGGGGGGGACGGGACGGTGAATGAGGTCGTCAACGGGCTCGACGGTTACGACACCCCCCTCGGGATCATTCCCCTCGGGACCGCGAACGACTTCGCCCGCCAGGTCGGGATCCCGGCCGACGCGGACCACGCGATGGACGTCGTGCTCCTCAAGGCGCCCATCCGCGTGGACACGCTGTCGCTCAACGGCCGCCGCTTCCTCAACGCGTCGAGCGGCGGGATGGGGGCGGAGGCGACCGCGGAGACGCCGAGCGAGGCCAAGGCGTCGCTGGGGCCCGTGGCGTACGCGATCAGCGGGATGCGCAAGCTCGCCGACTTCGAGTCGCGGCGCGCGCGCTTCGAGGGGGACGGTTTCGAGTTCGACGGGGAGATCCTGCTCTTCACGGTGGGCAACGCCCGCGCGACCGGCGCGGGGACGCTCGTCGCGCCGCACGCGTCGATGGTGGACGGCGTGCTCGATCTCTGCATCGTGGAGGCGATGCCGCGGCGCGACTTCGCGCGGGTCGTGCTGGCGATGAAGAAGGGAGAGCACCTCGAGCACGAGCGCGTGCACTACGTGCAGCTGCGCGAGGTGTCCATCACGGCCACCGAACCGCTCAGCGTCAACGTGGACGGCGAGCACGCGGAGCTCACGCGGCTCGTGTATCGGGCGCGCCCCCGCGACCTGCAGGTGCACCTGCACCATCTGCCGGGGATGGCGGAGTAGCGGCTGGCAGGAGGCGGGCAAACGACGAGGGCGGCGTCCGCTGGACGCCGCCCTCGTCTCGATTCCGACCGGGCGTGGAGCCCGGCGCGATCGACTTACTTCCCGCCCTTGGTGCAGAGCGCCTTCTTGTACTGCGGGATGCTCGGCAGCACCTGGTTCACGACGCCGAGGATCTGGCCGGCGGTGTTCGCGTCCACGCTGCCGCCCGGGGGGAGCTCGGTCTGCGTGATCGTGAACATCTCCTCGACGAGGTTCACCTCGGCGCAGCTCTTCGACTGGTTGAGCTTCTGCACCGCGTCGAGACCGACCTGGAAGGAGGCCACGCCGACGAAGAAGTGGCTGTTCTTGGTCTTGGCCACCTCGTGCGCCGCCTGCGCCGCGGTGAGCGCCTCGCGCCAGTCGGCGCGCGCCTTGGACGCCTGCGCCTTCTGGAACGCCGCCTGGACGGGGGCGAGGAGGGCGTTGCCGATCTGCTCCGAGTTGGAGCCGGCGGCGATCGCCTTCTGCGCCCACGCCTTCGCGCTGTCCGGCTGGTTCATCTCGGAGAAGCCGACGACGATCAGCAGGTAGCCGTTCTCGACCTTCGGATCCGCCTCGACCGCCTTCTGCATCGCGGCCACCGACTGCGGGAGCTGGCCGATCTTGCGCAGCGTCTGCGACTGGAGGGCGAGGAGGTTGGCGTTGCCCGGGAACTTCTGCACCGCGCGCGACGCGTACTCCGCCGCCTTCGCGTTGTTGCTGTCCGACGCCGCCGCGGCGACCATGCGGACGAAGAAGGTCGTATCGGCGACCGCGGTGTCGAGCTTCACGAGCTCCTCACCGACGCTCATGAACTTCTTGTAGTCGCCGGCGCGGCTGGCCGTCGCCCACAGGAGCCGGGTCATCTCGAGATCGCCCGGGTTCGCCTCGAGGAGCTTCTCGATGCTGACGAGCGCCTCCTTCGGCTCGAGCTGCGCGAGCTCGCTGGCGATCTGCCCCTGGAGCGTCGTGTTCGTCGGATCGGCCTTGGCCATCGCCTGGAGGGTGGCGACGGAGCCGGACTTGTCCCCGCTCTCCTTCTGCGCGCCGTACTTGAGGCCGAGCGCGATGCGGCTGAGCGGATCGATCGCGAGCACCTCGTCGGCGGCCTTGATCACGTCGGCGGCGGGCGCCTTCTTGGCGGAGAGCGCCGACGCGAGGCAGAGGCGGGCCAGCGTCGCCTTGGGATAGGCGGAGATCCCCTTCTGAGCCGCGGCGATCGCCTCGTCGAACTTCGAGTTGCGGATCGCGTTCTCGCACTCGCGGTTGTCCTTGAGCTGCTTGCGCGCCTGCTCGAGCTCCGCCGCGATCGGCTTGGCCGCGTCGCCGACGTTCTTCGCCGTGACGGTGCCGAGGGGCTGCGAGAGGTTCACGTCACGCGCGAGGAGCATGCGGGCGGTCACCTTGACCTGACCGTCCGCCAGCTTCTCCACCTCGCCGTCGATGATCTCGTCGGCGCGCATGATCTTCGCGAGCTCCTTGATGTCGCTCGGGCTCAGCGCGGAGTCCGGGTTGTACCCGGACGCCTTCAGCGTCTCGTTGATGTCGTTCTTGGAGATCGCCCACAGCTGGCGCGCCGTGAACTCCTGGGAGACGCGATTGCGGATCGCGTCGGCGCCCTGGACGCCAAGGCCGCGCTCCTGCGTGGCGCCCTGGATGCGGAAGGTGGGCACCAGGATCTTCGGGGTGTCCGGACCCGGCCCCTGCCCAGGACGCGTCTGGGCCTCGGCGACCCCGGAGCTGCCGGCGAGCGCTGCCAGCATGGCCGTCGCCGTGAGCGCCTGACGAGACATTGCCTTCACTGTGGTAACCTCCAAGACGTTGAACGAAGTCTACCCCTGGCCTTGGCCGAAGGTTCGCCGGCACCGTGCCAATTCCGTCCAGCGAGCTTACATCAACCAGCGATGGGCGAAGAGGGACTCGAACCCCCGACATCCTGCGTGTAAGGCAGGCGCTCTAACCGACTGAGCTATTCGCCCCGAACGGTCCGGACCGCCTACTTGAGGATCGCGAGCGGCACCAGCACGCAATAGCCCACCACCAACAGGATCGGGGCGATCGTCTCGCCGCCGCGCGCGAGATCGGCATACCCGAGCACGAGCGACGCCGCGGCGAGCCCCCACCACAGGAGGGGCGACCGCGGGCGAGACGTCCCTCTATCGTCGGCCGCCGGGGTGTCGTTTCGAGCCATGCGGGACGAGTCTAGACCTCGCCGTGAGGGGTGTCAAGCAACCTTCCCGACGCGATTTAGAGCTTTAATCGAAGCTTCATCTAAAGCGGCGCTCGTCAGCGCGCGAGGTGCGCGCGCGTCAGGGATCCGTCAGGCGCTGGCGCTCGTCCGACGCCGGATCGGCCGCCGGCGGCGGCTCGTCCCACCCCTCCCCGAGCAGCACCGCGAGTGCGCTCTCCTGGTCGGCCCTCGCCGCCCGGCGGTCCGCCTCGACGAGGGCGGCCATGCGCAGCCGGTCGCGCCGCCGCCGCGCCAGGTACAGCGGCAGCACGAGCACCAGCGTCACGACCGTGGCGACCGAGAAGTCCGCCGCGATGGCGATCAAGCCGTAGCGCCGCCGGGTCCGCTTCTGCCAGTGCGCCTCGAAGCCGTCGAGGGTGATCCCGTAGGCGGCGCGCACCGCGGCGTCGAGCGACCCCGTGCGCTGCCACGCGGCGAAGAAGCCGGAGAGCCCGCGATCGGGATCGAGCGCCGCCAGCTCCGCGATCGCGCGGTAGGCGAGCGCGTACCCCTGCTGGGCGCTCCCGCTCCCGCCGACGAAGGCATCCTCGAGCCGATCGAAGGTCGGCGCCCCACGGACGGCGAGCGCGAGATTGGTGGCCAGCACCTCCTCCCGCGACCACTCCCCCGCGGCGTAGCTCGCGTACCCCTCGTCGAACCAGCGCGGCGGGAGGTCGCCCAGCGCCTCGTGCAGCGCCAGGTGGGCCAGCTCGTGGCGCAACACCTCGAGGGGATCGCCGGCGTCGGAGCCGGCGCGCTGCCCCTGCATCACGATGCGGCGCTCGGCCGGGACGGCGATCGCCGCCCCCCACTCGGGGGCATAGGGGCCGATGAGCCGCCGGAAGTCGTCCCGGTCCGCGGCCACCACCAGCTCCACGGAGTCCCGCGGGCGCGGCAGCCCCGGGAAGGTGTCGCGGCTGGCCGCGGCGGCCAGCAGGGAGCGCGCGAGCTGCGCGTCGCGCGGCGTGTGGAGGATCGTGAACCGCCCGCTCTGGAGCCGCACCCGCTCCTGCGCCCCGAGCGTCGGGCTCGTCCCGGCGAGGAGCAGGATCACCCCGAGCAGGAGACCCACCACCCGGCCGAGGGCCGAGGGGCGGCTGGCCGAGGGCCGCCGCGCTACGGCTCGCCTCCCTCCGCGACCGTCTTCAGCACCTCGCCGCACCGCTTTCCCCATGGACTGAACTTGTTCGCGGCGAGTCCCTTTTGCCACGTCGCCTCCGCCTCCTCGTGCTCGCCGTTGAACCAGAAGGCGCGCCCGAGCTCGTAGTAGGCCTCGATGAGGTTCGGGCCGAGCTCGATCGTCTTCTGGAAGAAGGTCTGCGCGTCCTCGAACATGTCACGTTCGAGATACACCAGCCCGAGGTAGAAGTTGGCGTACAGCGTGGCCTTGCGGTCGTTGTCGAGGCGGATCGCCCGCGAGAGATGCTCGATCGCCTCGCCGAAGATGCGCTTCTTCAGGCAGATGTAGCCGACGTTGACGCGGGCCAGCGCGTTCGCCGGCTCCCGCATCAGCACCTTCTGGAAGGCCATCAGGGCGTCGTCGTACTTCTCGGCGAGCATCATCGCCCAGCCGAGGAGCGACTCGGCCTGCGGGTCGTTGGGGGAGAGCTGGAGCGCCTTGCGCAGCGCCGCCTCCGCCCCCGCGTAGTCGCCGACGGTGATGCGGCTCCACCCCTTCTCGACGAAGGTCGAGGCACCGAGGTGGTCGGCGTGGACGACCGGCCGCTCGGTGCTGAACTCGGGGGCGTTCGAGAGCCGCGACTCGTCGGGCAACGCCTTCCACCGATCGACGAGCTTGCGCGCCTGCTCGCGCAGGGCGCCGAGATCGGTGATCTCCTGCTCCAGCATGCGGAGCAGCGCCGCGATGTCGACCTTGAGCGCGTCGCGCTCCTGGGCCGCCTGCGGTGCGGCGAGCCGCTCCTCCAGCGCGAAGTAGCGCTGACGGAGCTGCGCGGCCGGCGACTGCGCGAAGCGCGGCGCCTCGCTCATCGCGCCTCCCCGCCGGTCGCGCCCGCGACCTGCTCGAGGACGATGCGCTCGGTCGCGGAGAGGAGGCGATCGGGGTCGAGCACGATCACGATGTGCTCCTGTCGGCGGACCAGCCCGCGCAGATACTCTCCCGCCAACCCACGGAAGTAGTTGGGCGGCGGCTGCAGCTCGGCGGCGGCGACCGCCGCCACCTCCGTCACCGCGTCCACGACGATGCCGATCCACTCCCCCCCGGACCCGAGCACGAGGATGCGCGCCTGCTCGCTCGTCCCGACGGCGGGGAGCTCGAAGCGCCGGCGCAGATCGACCACCGGCACCACGCGCTGCTGGTAGTCGATCACGCCGGAGATCCAGGCGGGGACGTTCGGGACGGCGCGCGGCAGCTGATACTTGAGGACGCGCTCCACGGCCTGCACGTCCGCCGCGAAGTGGTCGTCCGCGAGCCGGAAGATGACGATCTTCTCGGTGACGTTCGTCATGAGCTCTCCAACGATGGGTCGGCGCGGCAGCCGGCGACGAGGGCGTCGCCGTCGAGCACGCCGATCAGATCCGTTCCCTGCTGCAGCACGCCGAGCAGCAGATCGTCCCGCCCCGCGTGGGGGGACGGGCGCACCGCCGACAGCTCGGCGACGAGCACGTCCTCCGCGTCGTCCACGCCGAGCGCGACGCGCCGCGCCGGCGCGCGCATCACGAGCGCCGTCCGGCACGCGCTCCCCGACACGCCGAGGAGCGCCGCCGCCGGATGCAGCGGCAGCAGCGCCCCCCGCAGCTCGAGCACGCCGCTCATCGCGTCCGTGACGCCGGGGACCGCGTGCACGCGAAGCCCCTCCAGATCGATCACTTCCTCGACCGCGGTCAGCGCGAGCGCGAACCGTTCCGCGCCGACGCGGAAGAGGAGGAGCGACGCGCTCCCCTCGCGATCGCGCACGCGGTCGCGCAGCGCGCGGACGGCGGCGGGGGCGTCGAGCATCGTCTCGCTCACGAGGCCTCCGCGGTGCGCACCGGCTGGGCGAGGCGCACGGCCACCAGTTCGGCGATCGCCGGCGCGATGGCGCCGAGCGGGGCGACGCGGTCGGCGCCGGCGATGTGCATCGCCGCCTGCGGCATGCCGAAGATCGTGCTCGATTCGCGATCCTGCACCACGCGGAAGCCGTCGGCGTCGCGGATCGCACGGAGTCCTTCGGCGCCGTCGCGCCCCATCCCGGTGAGCACGACGCCGCCGCAGGCGCCCGGGAAGCAGCGCGCCACCGAGCGGAAGAGGATGTCGGCCGCGGGACGCACCCCCCAGAGCGGCGGCGAGTCCTCCACCGCGATGCGCGGCATCCCCTCGTCGAGCGCGACCCGCATGTGACGCCCACCCGGCGCGAGATAGACCGTTCCCTGACGGACGACGTCCCCGTCCTCGCCTTCGACGACGCGTATCTCGCTGGCGGCGTCGAGCCGGCGCGCGAGGCTGCGCGTGAATCCCGCGGGCATGTGCTGCACCACGAGCACCGCCGCGCGCAACGCGGCGGGGAGCGCGGGGATCACCTCGGCGAGCGCGCGCGGCCCGCCGGTGCTCGTCGCGATCGCGACCGCCAATCGCGCCGGCGGCGGCGCGGGGGTGGCGGGCGCCGGCGCGACCGCGCGGACCTCCGGGCGGGCGAGCATGCGCACCCCACGGAGGTTGACCTGCCGCGCCGCGTGCAGCGCCGCGACCAGCTGCCCGGACACGGTCGCGAGGTCGAGGCTGATCGGCCCCGACGGCTTCCGCACGAAGTCCACCGCGCCCAGCTCGAGCGCACGCAGCGTCACGTCGTGCCCGTCCACCGACTCCGCCGCCGACAGCATCACGACCGGGCGCGGCGTCTCGCTCATGATGTAGCCGAGCGTCTCGAGGCCGCCGAGCGCCGGCATCTCCACGTCGAGCGTCACCAGATCCGGGTCGAGCGCGTGGATCTGCCGCAGCGCGTCGAAGCCGTCGCGCGCCGTGCCGACGACGCGGAAGGCTCCCGAGCGGTCCACGATGTCGGAGACGAGCCGGCGCATGAAGGCGCTGTCGTCCACGACCAGCACCGTCGGCAGGACGCGCACGTCAGATGACATTCGTGCCTCGCTTGAGCGATCGGACCTCGAGTCGCCCGTCGCGCAGGTCGAAGTACACGCTGCGGCCGTAGTCGCCCCCCGTGTCCTCGCCGACGAGCGCGATCCCCGCGTCCGCGAGCGCCTCGCGCGCGGCGACGACGTTCCGCTCGCCGACGTTCAGTCCCCCGTTCTGGAGCAGCGCCGCGAACATGCTCGCGCCGCCCGCGAGCCGCGCCCGCAGCGTCGGTGCGGCGCCCGCGCCGCGGCGTGCCATCTCCTCCAGCAGCATCGGCACCGCGGTGCGGGCGAACTTCGCCCGGTTGGCCGCGCTGCGATTCGGCGTCAGCTCCGGGAGGAGGATGTGTGCGAGCGCCCCGACCCGCGTCACCGGATCGTGAATCGCGATCGCGACGCACGAGCCCAGCCCCAGCGTCGTGATCAGGGTGTCGCCCTGCCCGACGGCCCAGTCGGCGACCTGCACGCGGATGTGGTTCACGGCGCCTCCTCAGCTCCGTCGGAAGACGCGCTCGCGCGCGTCCACGGTCGAGTAGGCGAGGCGCGCGTCACCGAGCAGCGTCTCGACCTTGCCGAGCACGAGATGGCCGCCGGGAACGAGGACCGAGCGGAACGTCGTGAAGAGCCGCTCCTGCGAGGCACGATCGAAGTAGATGAGGACGTTGCGACAGAGCACGAGATGGAAGGGCCCCGCGGGCGGGGGCTCGCGCAGCAGGTCGCGCTGCTCGAACCGCACGAGCCGCCGCACGTCGGCGCGCAGGCGATGGGGCGCCGCCGGCGTGAAGTAGCCGCGCCGCAGATCGGCGGGCGTGTCCGCGAAGTCGCCCTCCTCGAACTCCGCGCGCTCGGCCGCGGCCAGGATGCCGCGATCGACGTCGCTGCCGACGATCTCCACGCGCCCCACCCGGCCGGCCATGCCGAGCCGCTCCGCGTGCCGGTGAAAGAGGATGGCGATCGAGTATGCCTCCCGTCCCGACGAGCAGCCGGCGCTCCAGACGCGGATCGTCGGCTCGGGGCGCGCCCACAGCTCGGGGACCACGCGCTCGGCGAGCAACGCCCACGTCTCCCAGTTGCGGAAGAGCTTCGTCACGTTGATGGTGAGCGTGTCCAGCAGCCGATCGTACTCCGCCGCGTCGCCGTCGAGCAGGCGCGCGTAGTCCTCGAAGGTGTGCACGCCGCGCGCGCGCATGCGCACGGCGATGCGCCGGCGCAGGCAGCGCTCCTTGTAGGACGCGCACCCGAAGCCTCGCTCGCGCGAGATCTTCTCGGTGAGCGCCCGGAAGCCCGGATCCGGCTCCACGCCCGTCGTCACGCCGCCTCCGCTCACAGCACCTGGCGGACGGCATCCAGATTCGTGCGCACGATCGCGTTCGACGGATCGATCGCGAGCGCACGTTCCCAGCAGCGGATCGCCTCGTCGCGCTCCTGCCGGCGGAAGCGAATGTTGCCGAGCTTGAGCCAGACGTCGTCGCCGAGGTCGGCGTTCGCCTTCACCGCGCGCTGGTACGCCTCCAGCGCGTCGTCGTAGCGGCCGGCGCGATAGTGCAGGTCGCCCAGGTTCTTGTGCAGCTGGGCGAGCCCCGGCTCCTCGGCGATCCCCTGCTCCAGCGCCGCCACGGCGGCCGCCGTGTCGCCGCGGCGCTCGAGGATCAGGCCGAGATCGTTGTACAGCACCGCCGAGCGCGGATGCGCGCCGAGTCCCTCGCCGACCGTCGCCTGCGCGCGCGGCAGATCGCCGACGAGGAGCGCCGCGAGCGTCGCGTAGTGGAACCACACCGCCGACGGCGCCCGCGTCCCCCAGAGGGTGCGCGCATGCTGGAGCGTCGCGTCGCCCGTCGCGTGGTCGCCCGTCCGCAGCTGCACCGCGCCGAGCGACGTCTGGATGCGCGGGTCCTTCGCGCCGCCCCGGCGCGAGGCCTCCTCGAGCGCGGAGCACGCGTCCTCGAAGCGCCCTTCCCGCTCGTAGGCGTAGGCGAGATTGTGGAAGATCGCCGGGCGCGCCGCGGGGAGCGACGCCGCCTCGAGGAAGGCGCGCGTCGCGTCGGACCACTTGCCGTGCTTGAGCAGCACGAGCCCGAGATAGAAGCGCGCCGCTGCGTCCTGGTCGCGCAGCTCGGCCACCCGCCTGAACTCGCGCGTCGCCTCCTCGAGCATCCCCGCCTTGTAGAAGGCGATGCCGAGGTTGCGATGCTCCTCGACCTTCGACTCCGACACCTGCGGCTCCGCGCGCTTCGACTTGCCGACGCGATGGATGAAGCCGGCGGTGGCGAGGCCGTACAGCGCCTTGCCGACGTCGAACTCGCCGAGCCCGGAGTCCTCCACGATCTGCGACACGTCGCGGCGGCCGTCCACCAGCTCCAGCACGCGCCGCTGCTCGCTCTCCATCGCCGTCTCCATCTCCGCAATCTTGTCGCGGTCCTTCTCGAAGATGAGATCGAAGCTGGAGACCTTCTTCTCGATCAGGCTCCACTCGTCCACGCGTCGCGCGCCTTCGAGGAGGAGCGACTCGGGGTTGATGGAGACGACGAGGTCCTGCGCGTCCGGGCGGACGTCGGCCTCGAAGTTGAACGACCCTTCGGTCCAGGTGAACAGGTAGTAGACCGCCTCCTCGATCTGCACGCGGATCTGCTCGTGCAGCAGCTCGCGCGTGATCGCGCCCTGGGCGACGAGGAGGTCGCCGACGCGCGCGCCGCGATGCTGCCCCTGCGCGGCAATCGCCAGCTCGAGCTGCGCCTGCGTGATGTGGCCGCTCTTGAGGAGGATGTCGCCGAGGCGGTCGCGCCGGTTCACGATCGAGGCGTAGGAGATGCGCCCCGCG
>Ga0182741_1000785_pt1 | contig 44929 bp, 35 predicted proteins | sample eDN5th37CBELigOP_FD_128874 | JGI IMG/M metagenome (GOLD analysis project Ga0182741, IMG submission 128874) | Enriched Organic Plus compost microbial communities from Emeryville, California, USA - eDNA 5th pass 37_C BE-Lig OP (version 2) (version 2) ... | reverse complement strand
CGCCCACACGATGCCGCTCCTCCTGGCCCAGGAGGAGCCTCCGGCCATGAGTTGCGAGACCCTCGGCGCGTTGCCGATGCCCGTCACGGTCGCCTGGGGTGAGCGGACGCGACCTCTGTTCAGGATCCCGGCGCGGGCGGTCGCACGATGCATTGGAAACGGGCGGGCCGTGGAGGTGCCGGGAGTCGGACATCTCTGGCCCGATGAGGATCCCCAGGCCTTCGCGGCCTTCGTGGCCCATTGGCTCGACGATATGCTCTGACGGTGGGCCAGTTCTCCGATTGAAGGCCCGCCAAAAAAATCCCCGGCTCTGAGGCCGGGGATTTTCGTTTTAGTGGCCGCTCAGGACCGATTTCGCCTTGGACCACCAGCCCGCGCGCTTCGGGCGGTCCGGATCGGGGGGCGTGAGAACCACGGCGACAGGCTCGGGTTCGGGAACAACAGGCTGCGGTTCGAGCTCATGTGCCTCTTCGGCCGGAGTGGCCGGAGCCGCAATTCCGTTCGATACGCCGCTCTGCGGCGCGGCATCTTCCGGCTCAGCCGAGGCGGCCTCGGCCATGGTGGGCTCGGTCGGGCGTGCCTCGCCGGCTTCGCCGCTCTCGCCATCCTGGGGCGCTACGAAGCCTTCCTCCATGGCGAACTCGACCGTTTCGTCCCGACCACGTCCGCGCCCGCCCCGCCGGCCTCTGCGCCGGCGACGGCCATGGCGCTCGTCTGCGCCGTCTTCGGACCCGGAGATCTCCTGGGCGGCGCTGCCTTCGGCTTCGGCGCCTTCAATCTCCTCGCCTTCTTCAGCGTCTTCGGCAGAGGCCGCGCCTTCGTGGGCCTCGTCCTCGCCATGATGCTCGGCCCGGACGCCGTCCCGATCGCGGCCGCGCCGGCGACGGCGGCGCCGACGACGGCGGCCATTGCCTTCGCCTTCCTCGCCGCCTCGTTCCTCATCGGCATGGGCATGGGCCTCTTCGGCCCCCTCGTCCTCGTCGGTCGAAACTTCGACCTCGACCTCGGCTTCCTCTTCCAGCTCGTCGGCCGGCATGATCGCGTCGATCTGGATGCCGGTGGCGGCGGATTTCTGCTCCAGGCGCAGGGCAGGCTCGCCCCGGTCAATGGCATAGGTGGTCGTGCCCATCATGGTCTCGTCGGCCACGATGGTGATTGCGACGCCGAAGCGGTTCTCCAGCTCGCGCAGATGAATGCGCTTCTGGTTCAGGATGTAGAACGCGGCCTCCATCCGGGTGCGGACGGTGAGGTTGTAGCCCGCATTCTTGATGAGCGTTTCCTCAATGGAGCGCAGGACATGCAGGGCCACGGAGGGCGTGGACCGGACGAAGCCGGTGCCGGCGCAGTGCTGGCAGGGGACCGAGGAGGATTCCAGCACCCCTGTGCGGATGCGCTGGCGGGACATCTCCAGGAGCCCGAAGGGCGAGATGCGGCCCACCTGAATGCGGGCGCGGTCGTTCTTCAGGCACTCGTTGAGCTTCTTCTCGACGGCGCGGTTGTTGCGCTTCTCCTCCATGTCGATGAAGTCGATCACCACCAGGCCGGCGAGGTCGCGCAGGCGAAGCTGCCGGGCGATCTCCTCGGCGGCCTCGAGGTTGGTGCGAAGTGCCGTATCCTCGATGTTGTGCTCGCGGGTGGAACGGCCGGAATTCACGTCGATGGAGACGAGGGCTTCCGTCGGGTTGATGACGAGATAGCCGCCCGATTTCAGGGTGACGTGGTTGGAGAACATGGCGTCGAGCTGGGCCTCCACGCCGTATTTGGCGAAGAGCGGCTGCGGCTCGCGGTAGGGTTTGACGATCTTGGCATGGCTCGGCATGAGCATGCGCATGAAGTCCTTCGCCTCGCGATAGCCGTCGTCGCCTGAGACCAGGATGTCGTCGATATCCTTGTTATAGAGGTCCCGGATGGCGCGCTTGATGAGCGAGCCTTCCTCATAGACGAGGGCAGGGGCCGAGGAGCTGAGCGTCAGTTCGCGCACGCTCTCCCAGAGACGCATCAGATATTCGTAGTCACGCTTGATCTCGGGCTTCGTGCGGGAAGCGCCGGCCGTGCGCAGGATGATGCCCATTCCTTCCGGCACCGCGAGATCCTGAGCGATCTCCTTCAGGCGCTTGCGGTCGGCCGCATTGGTGATCTTGCGGGAAATGCCGCCGCCGCGTCCGGTATTCGGCATGAGAACCGAATAGCGGCCGGCAAGCGAGAGATAGGTGGTGAGAGCTGCGCCCTTGTTGCCGCGCTCTTCCTTCACGACCTGGACCAGGAGGATCTGGCGGCGCTTGATGACTTCCTGGATCTTGTACTGCTTGCGCGGAGTGCGGGGGCGCTGGGGAACGTCCTCCATGGCATCGCCGCCACCGAGCTGCTCGACTGTATCGTCGTGCTCATGGTCGTCATGATCATGGTCGTCTTCATGGTCATGGTCGTCGTGGCTGTCGTCCTCGCCGCCCTCTGCCTCGGCAGCGGCGTCAGCCTCGCCGGACGAGGCCTGGACGACTTCGGCACCCTCGTCGGCGGTCTCCTGCGCGACTTCCAGTCCAGCCTCACCCTCCCGCTCCCCATCGCTCTGCGGAGCTTCGGCGGCTTCGGACACGGCAGACGCTTCACCCGCCTGTCCCTCTGCCTCTTCGCCGCCGGTCTCAGGAGCGGCGGATTCCCCCGCCTCGACCTCTGAGGACGACACGGCCTCGTCGGGCCGGGCGCGCTTGGCGGAGGAGCGGCGGCGCCGGCTGCGACGCTCTTCCTCGAGCTCTTCCTCCCGCTGCGCTTCCGCCTCGGCCTCGAGAAGGGCCATGCGATCCGCGACCGGGATCTGGTAATAATCGGGGTGGATTTCGCTGAAGGCCAGGAAACCGTGGCGGTTTCCGCCATATTCGACGAAGGCGGCCTGGAGGGAGGGTTCGACCCTCGTGACCTTCGCCAGATAGATATTGCCTCGCAGCTGCTTCCGGTTAGCGGATTCGAAGTCGAATTCTTCGACCTTTTGACCACGCACCACCACGACCCGGGTTTCTTCCGGGTGGGAGGCATCGATGAGCATCTTGTTTGCCATGTTGAACTCTCGACATGGCGACCGAGGGCAGAGCCTGAGGCAGAAGCCGCACTGAGGGCGGACGGCCTCGCCGCCTTAGGGGGCGGCGGGCTGACATTGCGTTCGGATTGCGTTCGGTCGCCATCGTGCGCCTCACAGGGGCGCATTCTGGGTTAAACGGGGCCGAGGCCATGCCGGATTGAGCGGAGCATGGGGCGCGAAACGGTTCGCGCGCATCAAACGGTGCCGGGACGAGAGTCAGAACTGACTTCGCTTGCGCAACCATTCAACGACGGCCCTTTCGAAATCGATGAGCCAGTTTGGGCTGGCCACCGGGCATATAAGGCGAAATCATCGCCATCTGAGCCTGTCCGCGAGCCTGTCGAGGATGGCGAAGGGGCCGGCGGATCGGTCAACACAACCGTCTCCACGGACACTCCGCCAGAATCGGCCATGCCGGACGGGATCGTCATCATTACAGATCGAATGATGCGTTTGGCAAGGTGCTGAGACACTGTGTCATCGTTGCAACATCAACGAAACATTAATGCCTTAATGATGAGGTTTCATTAACGAAACACCGACTATGGGGGTAGGAGGGGCGCTCGAACCTGCCGGCGGTCGGAATGCTCATAACGCGCTACATACGCCTTTTCTGCCTCCTCGTGGCGGCCGCGCTCCTCGCGGCCGGGCCCGATGGCGCGCGGGCGGCCGGAGGGGCACAGGCTGGCACGGCTGTGGTTGCGGCGGACGTGGCCGTCGAGGCGGAAGCCGGGCGGACCCGCTTCAAGATCAGCCTTTCCCGGGAAGTCACCATTCAGACCCACGTGATGGAGCGGCCGGACCGCCTGATCGTCGACCTGCCCGAGGTGGCCTTCCATCTGCCGCCGGAGAGCGGCCGAAAGGCGACAGGTCTCGTCTCATCCTTTCGGTACGGTCTCTTTGCGCCCGGGCGCTCGCGGATGGTAATGGATCTGGCCCAGCCGGCGGTGGTCTCGGCGATCCGGACCGAGCCGGGCGCCTTTGGCGGCGCGGTCGTGCTGGTGATCGAGCTGAGCCGGGCCGACCGGGAGGAGTTCCGCAAGGCCGCGGCCCTGAGCGCCGCCTCCTCGTCGAACCAGGCCGGGGAGGGCGCCGATACTGCCCAGGCACCCAAGGATAACCGTCCCGTCATCGTGATCGACCCCGGCCATGGGGGCATCGATCCCGGCGCGAACGCTCTCACGGGCGCTTACGAGAAGGACATCGTCCTCGCTTTCGCCCAGGCCCTAAAGAAAAAGCTTGAGGCCAAGGGGCTTTATCGCGTGGTCCTCACCCGAGACCAGGATGTGTTCATCTCCCTTGGGGACCGGGTAAGGGCTGCCCGCGTGGCCCGTGCGGACCTCTTCATCTCGGTCCACGCGGATTCCATCTCGGGTGGCCAGGAGGTGCGCGGGCTCACGGTCTATACGGGCTCGGAACGAGCCTCGGACGCGGATTCGGCCCAGCTGGCGGACCGAGAGAACAAGGCCGATGCCGCAGCCGGAATCGACGTGGGCGACGGGCCGGACGAGGTCATGGACATCCTCCAGGACCTTACCCTGCGCGAGACACGGAGCTTCTCGCACCGTTTCGCCGGCAGCCTCGTCGGGGAACTCGAGTCCATTGCCCGCTTGAACAAGAACCCCCGCCGGGAGGCCGGCTTCCGGGTTCTTCGGGCCTATGACGTCCCGTCGGTACTGGTGGAGCTGGGCTATCTGTCCAGCCGTCAGGATCTCGACCTGCTCATGTCGGAGGAGTGGCGCGGCAAGGCGACCGGGGCCATGACGGCAGCGGTGGACCGCTTCTTCGCGACCAGGCTCGCCCGCCAAGGCGCTGCCGCAGTTTTACCATAGAAACGGTGTGGATACCGATGGCGGGAGCGTGATTCCTCGGGTAACAGGGCTGTCGGGCTAAATGCGCCGGCCGCCGGGGGCGGGGACAGCGTTGCAGTTCAGATTTGTGAGGCGCCGGGTGCGCCGGGAACGGAATACTTTCGGATGCGCTTCGTCCTACGATTCTTCGGGTTTCTCTTCAGCGTCGGGGCGATCGTCTTCCTGATCGGCGCCCTTGGCCTGGCCTATGGATACTGGACCTTCTCGAAGGACCTCCCCGACCACGCGCAGCTTGCCAATTACGAGCCGCCGGTCATGACCCGGGTCCATGCGACGGACGGCAGCCTGATCGCCGAATATGCCCGCGAGCGGCGCCTCTATGTCCCGATCCAGGCCATTCCGAAACTCGTCGTCTCAGCCTTCCTGTCGGCCGAAGACAAGAATTTCTACAAGCATGCCGGTATCGACCCCGAAGGAATCGTCCGTGCCGTCGTCGCCAACTTGCGCTCCGGCGGCAAGCGCGAGCAGGGCGCCTCGACGATTACCCAGCAGGTGGCGAAGAACTTCCTGCTCACCAACGAGCGGACCTACGAGCGCAAGATCCGAGAGGCGCTCTTGGCCCTGAAGATCGAGACGACCTTCTCGAAGGACAAGATCCTCGAACTGTATCTCAACGAGATCTATCTCGGCCTCGGCAATTATGGCATCGCGGCCGCCGCGCTGAACTACTTCGGCAAATCCGTGCACGAGCTCAGCATCGCCGAGGTCGCATATATGGCGGCCCTGCCGAAAGCGCCCAACAACTACCATCCCTTCCGCCAACGCCAGGCCGCTCTCGACCGGCGCAACTGGGTGATCGACCGGATGGTCGAGAACGGCTACATCACCCGCGAGGCGGGCGATGCGGCCAAGAAAGAGCCGCTCAACGTCAACCCGCGGGTCGTCTCTCCCAACAGCATCGCGTCTGGCTATTTCGCCGAAGGCGTGCGCCGCGACATTGCCGAGCGCTATGGGGAAGAGACCCTCTACGAGGGCGGCCTCGTCATCCGCGCGACCCTCGACCCTCAGATGCAAGCCATGGCCCGCAAGGCCCTCGTGGACGGTCTTGTGCGCTTCGACCAGGCCCGTGGCTGGCGCGGCGCGCCGCAGAAGCTGGACCTCGCCGGCCGCGAATGGGGCCTTGCCCTTGCGGAAGTTCCTTCGCTCGGAGACGTGCAGCCCTGGCGCATGGCCGTGGTTCTGGAGGTTTCCGGCGGTCGGGCGCGCATCGGCCTCCAGCCCCGCAAGGACGCGGCTGGCCGTGTCGTCCCGGAGCGCGAGACCGGTATCATCGCGGCTGAGGGCGTGAAATGGACCCGCCGCACCGTCGACAAGGCGCTCTCGCCCGGCGACGTGGTCTATGTTGACCCCCTGGAGGGCAAGGACGACCAGTTCCGGCTCCGCCAGATCCCGGAGATCTCAGGCGCCATCGTGGCCATGGACCCCTATACGGGCCGCGTGCTCGCCATGGTGGGCGGCTTCTCGTTCGATCAGAGCGAGTTCAACCGCGCCAACCAGGCGATGCGCCAGCCTGGCTCCTCGTTCAAGCCGATCGTGTATGCGACGGCCCTGGACAAGGGCTATACGCCCTCGAGTCAGATCCTCGACGCGCCCTTCGTCCTCGACATGGGCCCCGGCCAGGCTGCCTGGGCGCCATCCAACTATGACGGCAAGTCCGCGGGCCTGCGCACTCTGCGCTATGGGATCGAGCATTCCAAGAACCTCATGACGGTCCGGCTCGCCAACGAGGTCGGGATGCCGACGATTGCCGAATATGCCCGTCGTTTCGGCGTCTATGACGACATGCTGCCACTGCTGTCCATGTCCCTTGGGGCGGGCGAGACGACGGTCATGCGCATGACGGCGGCCTATTCCATGTTCGTCAATGGTGGCCGGCGTATCAAGCCGACCCTGATCGACCGGATCCAAGACCGCAACGGGCGCACGATCTACCGCCATGACGGCCGCAAGTGCGATGGCTGCGATGCCGCACAGTGGGACGGCGGCGGGCCGCCGAAACTGACGGACGACCGCGAGCAGGTTCTTGACCCCCTCACGGCCTACCAGATGACCTCGATCCTCGAGGGCGTTGTCCAGCGCGGCACGGCCCAATCCGTCAAGGCGGTCGGCAAGCCGGTGGCTGGCAAGACTGGCACGACCAACGACGCGAAGGATGTGTGGTTTGTCGGCTTCTCGCCCGATCTCGCCGTGGGCGTGTTCCTGGGCTACGACAAGCCGCAATCTCTCGGCAATGCGGCGACGGCCGGGCAATATGCGGCGCCGGTTTTCCGCGATTTCATGCAGATGGCCCTCAAGGATAAGCCTGCGACGCCGTTCCGCGTGCCGGCCGGGATCAAGCTCATCCGCGTCAATGCCTCCACGGGCACCCGCGCCGGGTCCGGTGAGGGCGGTGGCGTCATTGTCGAGGCGTTCAAGCCCGGTACCGGCCCGCCCGAATCCTACGTCCCGCCTGACGTGGATGTGCCTCAGGCCGAAATCTCGCCGGAAGCCCAGCGGGCCGTCGGGGTCGGCATCGGCGGATTGTACTGACGGCCCTCGCTCCCCATATCGTCTGTACTCCACGGAGAACGGCGGCCCATTTGGCCCGCCCGCCGTGGAGTTCCTTTACATGCTGCGGTGCTCCCCTTAAGACACCGCGCAATCGTGGCACGAAGCTCAAGTGAGAAAATGCGCGCCGAAATCGAGCACCTCGTAGAAGAGACCAAGCAGTCAGTCGGGCTGCTGAGGAGGCATCTTTGACTGGGATAATGCCCAGCGACGCCTCGCAGAACTGAACGCCAACGCTGAGAATCCGGATTTCTGGAACGATGCGGACGCCGCGCAGAAGATCATGCGCGAGCGAACCAGCCTCGAAGACCAGATTACGGCCATCAAGCGCCTCGAGCAGGAGCTCGAAGACGCGATCACGCTGATCGAACTCGGTGAGGCCGAGGATGACGAAGGCACGATCGGCGAGGGTGAGGAGCAGATCCGCGCCCTGCAGGCCGAGGCAGCCCGCCGTCAGGTCGAGACGCTCCTGTCCGGCGAGGCGGATGGAAACGACACCTATCTGGAGGTTCATTCAGGCGCCGGCGGCACGGAGAGCCAGGATTGGGCCTCCATGCTCCAGCGCATGTATGCCCGCTGGGCCGAGCGGCGGAAGTACAAGGTCGAGCTCCTGGAAGTGACCGACGGCGAGGAGGCGGGCATCAAGAGCGCCACCCTGCTCATCAAGGGTCACAACGCCTATGGCTGGCTCAAGACCGAATCCGGCGTGCACCGGCTCGTGCGAATCTCGCCCTACGATTCGAATGCCCGCCGCCACACCAGCTTCGCGTCCGTGTGGGTCTATCCGGTGGTGGACGACCGCATCAACATCGAGATCAAGGAATCCGACTGCCGCATCGATACGTTCCGGTCATCGGGCGCAGGCGGCCAGCACGTGAACACGACCGACTCGGCGGTGCGCATTACGCACATCCCGAGCGGCATTGTGGTGGCCTGTCAGCAGGAGCGTTCCCAGCACAAGAACCGGGCGACCGCCTGGAACATGCTGCGCGCCCGTCTCTATGAAGCCGAGCTGAAGAAGCGTGAGGAAAAAGCCAACGCTGAGGCCGCCGCCAAGACCGATATCGGCTGGGGCCACCAGATCCGCTCCTATGTGCTGCAGCCCTACCAGATGGTGAAGGACCTGCGCACCGGCGCTCAATCCACGAGCCCGCAGGACGTGCTCGACGGCGACCTCGATCCGTTCATGGAGGCCTCTCTGGCCCAGCGGGTCTATGGAGGCGAGGCCGAGGTGGAAGACATCGACTAACGGTTCCTCATGGGCCGCCGTTCTCGGCGGCCCATGAACCTATAAGAGGCCCAGCTCAGCTCAAAGCGCTCGTGCGGCTTCCAGCACTTCCTCTGCGTGGCCGGGCACCTTCACCTTCGGCCAGATCCGCGCGATCGTACCGTCCCGGTCGATGAGGATCGTTGTGCGCTCTACGCCCATATATTTGCGGCCATACATGCTTTTCTCGACCCAGACGCCGTAGGCTTCCAGCATGTCCTTTCCCTCGTCCGACGCGAGAGGGAATTCGAGGCCGTATTTGGCTCGGAATTTATCGTGGCTCTTCAGGCTGTCGGGCGAGATTCCGATGATCTCCGTATCGGCCGCCTCGAAGTCCTTACGGAGAGACTGGAACGCCTGGGCCTCCAGGGTGCAGCCGCTCGTATCGTCCTTCGGATAGAAATAAAGCACGACTTTCCGGCCCTTGAGCCCGTCCAAACTAATCTGGCGGCCGTCCGTCGCAGGTAGAGAGAAAGATGGAGCCGGTGCCCCTGTCGTCAACGTCATCGCTCGCCTTCCTTTCGTCGGAATGTGATGGTTGGACACGCCTGCGCTGGCTGCAAGAGATGGTCGCGACAGACGCATAAGAGCGTTAAGGTCCCATTTGATTCCCGCATCCCGCTCAAGAGTTCAAGATCCGGACCGCCGACGAACACGAGTATGAAGCCATTCCTTCGCACCAGATCGCCCCGGCCTCAGCCGGTGAAGCGCAGCGCCGTCCGGCGCGTGCTCAAGGGCGCTCTCTATCTGAAGCTTGGCCTTCTCCTCTTCGCCTGTATCGTCTTCGGCATCCTCTATATGCGCCTTTCGGCCGGGCCCCTGAATTTCGGCCGGCTCCCTGAGAGGGTCGCCGAGGCGCTGGCATCGCGGATCGGGCCGGGCTGGACCGTCACATTGCGGAATACCGCAATCGGGCTGCATGGAGGCGTACCGGTCCTCATGACCGACGGGTTGGACGTGCGTGCTCCGGATGGCGCCCTGGTTCTGCGTGCGCCATCGGCGCTCGTGAGCGTCGACGGCATTTCCCTGCTCACCGGAAACCTGCAGCCGAAATCCATTGAGCTGCGTGATCTGCAGCTGCGCGTTCTCGTCAACCGGGACGGTTCCCTGACCTTCAGCTCCGAGGGCGGCGAGGCAAGCGGTCCGCAACCCGCGCCTCCGCCTGCCGTTGGCGGGGCGCCTCACGAGAATGCAACCTGGATGGCCCATCCTGCGACCGGAGCGTCGCCGGTCTCGGGCGTGGTCGGCTCTCTGTTCGAGCTGATCGTGGGCCCGCAGAGCATCCTCAATTCCCTGGACAGCGCCCAGGTGACCAATGCGCGGCTGGTCTTCATCGACGCGGACGGGCGTCGAAGGGGCGCTCTCGATCGGCTTGATGCCGTGTTCGATTGGTCCGATGCGGGAAGACGTCGTTTCTCGGCCAGCGTAGAGGGCCAACAGGGCGGCTGGCAGCTCAGCGGCGATGCGAGCATTGAGAATGGGGGCTACCGTGCTGCCCTTGAAGCCAACAATGCGCCGATCCAGGATATTCTTCTCCTCACGGGTCTTTCGGCCCTCCCGGCGACCACCGATCTTGAATTCTCCGGCCGGGTCGACGCAGCCTATGCGAATGGCCGCGTCACAGAGCTGAAGGCGAAGCTCGACAGCAATGCCGGGGCGATCCAGATCGACGACAAGGATACTTCGCCGCTCACTGTGGAGCATGCGGCCATCGAGGCTTCCTGGGACGAAAAGGCGAGGGCTCTCGACCTTCCGCGTCTGGAACTGGACGGCGGCGGGAACCGCGTGCAGCTTCAGGGGCGCCTCCTGACCGCCGTCGCCGGGGAAGGGTGGCATCTTGCCCTGACGGGCCGGGATTTGATTCTGTCCGGGCCGGCCGAAGGCGACAAGCCGGTCAGGATCGGCACGCTCGGTGCGGAGCTGTCGGGCCCTGACGGCGTCGTTTTGAAGAGCGTTCGGCTCGACGGGCCGGAACTCGCGGCGGAGATCAGCGGCGTGCTGGGTGCCTCGGCCGACCCCCATGGCCTCAATTTGAATGTGCGCGCGGCGAAGACCGACGTCAGAACCGCCATCCGGATCTGGCCCGAGGCCGTGGCGCCGCCGGTTCGGACCTTCCTCAAGGCCAATCTGAAGGCAGGTCTCCTGGATTCCTTCGCGCTAAAAGTGGCGATGACCGGCGATGATATCCTCAAGGCCGTGTCGGGAGGTCCCATCCCGGACGAGACCCTGGCCATCGACTTTTCCATCATCAACGGGACCTTGAAGGCTGCGGAGGGCTTGCCGCCTGTCTCCGACATGTCCGTGACGGGCCGTGTGACCGGAAGAAGCGTCGCCCTTCAAGCGCCGACTGGCCGCGTCGAGATGCCGGAGGGGCGCAGCCTCGCGGCCTCCGAGGGCACGTTCCGGCTCGAGAATTACTGGGACGACAATGCTCTGGCCAAGATCGATTTCCGCCTCAGAGGCAGCGCGGACGGCCTCGGAGCACTTCTTCAGCAGCCGCTCGTTCACGAGATTGCAGGCTTCGACGTCGATCCCGCAACCATGAAGGGCAAGACCGACCTGCATGTGGGGATCGGGCTTGCGGTAAACGATATTCCGGCGTTTGCGGATCTCCCGCTGAAAGTGACGGGCGGCGTCAGCGAGTTCGGTATCGACAAGATCTTCGGCAAGGACCGGCTGGAGAATGCCAATCTGGCCATCGCCTATGACAGGGGGAACCTCTCCATCAAAGGCGACGGGAAGCTCGGTGGCAGCGGCGCCTCGATCGACGTGCACAAGACCCCGGATGGGGGCGAAGCCAACGTGGCCTTCAGCCTCGACGATGCGGCGCGCGCCAAGCGGGGCCTGTCGTTCGGCTCCCAGCTGAACGGACCGCTTGCCATCAAGGCCAGCCTTCCGCTCGGCCCTCCGGAGAAACAGGGCATCCGCGTGGAGGCCGATCTGACGAAGGCGAGCGTTGACCAGCTCATCCCCGGATGGGTCAAGCCGTCGGGACGTCCCGGCAAGGTGTCCTTCACGATGGTGGAGGGGCCGACCACGGAGATCCGCGATCTCCAGCTCGATGCGGGCGCCGTGCAGCTGCACGGCAGTGCCATCCTGTCAGGCGAAGGCGGCCTCGAGAAGGCGGATCTTTCGACCTTCAAGCTGTCCCCGGGCGATGACATGCGGGCGCAGATCGATCGGGTGAACGGCGCCTATAAGGTCGTGATCCGCGGTAATGTGGGCGATGCGCGGCCCTTCACCAAGTCGTTCGGCTCCCCGTCCGCGCCTTCCACACGCGGTGCAGCGCGGGACACGAAGGATTTCGACCTGGACGTCGCGCTCAATATCCTGGCGGGCTACAACAGCGAGGCGATCACGAACGCCGCCATCAAGCTGTCGATGCGCAAGGACAATATTCGCCAGGTGGACATGAAGGGCAGGCTCGGCGCGACCGATATCGTCGCCAAGACCGTCAATCAGGCCGGAGCAGGACCGACCATTGTCCTCCAGTCGCAGGATGCAGGCGCGCTCCTGCGCTTTCTCGATGTCTACAAGCGGATGGTCGGCGGGGATCTCGTGCTCCAGATGGCGGCAGGCGACGGGCCCCAGGCCGGAGCGTTGACCCTTCGGGACTTCGCTCTCAAGAACGAGCCGGCTTTGCGGCGCATCATTCCGACCCAGACCCAGGTGGTTGCCGGACAGGACAAGGCCGGCAATCCTCAGGCGGTCCGCGTGGACGTGAACGAAGTGGCCTTTACCAAGGCCCGGGTCGATTTCACCCGCACGGCCGGGCGCCTGGAATTCAAGGATGCGGCGATCTTCGGGAGCCAGGTAGGCTTCACCCTCGGCGGCTATATCGACAATGCCAAGGATCGCATGGACATTTCGGGGACATTCGTGCCGGCCTATGGGCTCAACAACGCTTTCGCGCAGGTGCCCCTGTTCGGTCCGCTCCTGGGCGGCGGGCAGTACGAGGGGCTCTTCGCTGTCAATTTCCGTGTCGCCGGTCCGAGCGATGCGCCGACCCTGACAGTCAACCCGCTCTCGGCCGTTGCGCCGGGCTTCCTGCGCAAGCTCTTTGGGGCCGGCGGAGGAGCCACGCCGACCGAAGCGCCGCCGATTGCCTCCGACCGCTGACAGATCATGAAAAAGCCCGGCGCGCCGAGCGCACCGGGCCTTCTCTTGAAAAGGGGCTGAGCCTGTGAGTCCTCAGACGGCCCGCAGGAGGACGTGCTTCTTCTTGCCGAAGGACAGCTTGATGACTCCTTCGGCCGTTACGTCGGACGCGCCGAGAATACCACGTTCATCCGTTACCACCTGATCGTTGACCTTGAGACCGCCGCTCTTGACCTGACGCCGCGCCTCGCTGGTGGACGGCACGAGCTTGGCGTAGTCGGGCCCGAAGGCGGCGAGGATGCCGATGCCCTCCGCCAGAGCCGAGGAGGGGACTTCGACGGTCGGCAGGCTTTCCGCAAGGGCGCCCTGCTCGAAGGTCTTCATGGCGGTCTCGGCAGCCCGTTCGGCCGCCTCGCGCCCGTGGATGAGCGCAGTGGCCTCGGTCGCGAGCACCTTCTTGGCCTCATTAATCTCGGAGCCCTGGAGAGCTGCGAGACGGGCCACTTCGTCGAGGGGCAGGGTGGTGAAGAGCTTCAGGAAGCGCCCCACATCGGCATCCTCGGTGTTGCGCCAGAACTGCCAGTAATCGTAGGGGCTGAGCATGTCCGCATTGAGCCAGACGGCGCCGGAGGCGGTCTTGCCCATCTTGGCACCTGAGGCGGTGGTCAGCAGCGGGCAGGTAATCGCGAAGAGCTGCGCCGTCCCGAGGCGGCGGCCGAGATCGATGCCGTTGACGATGTTGCCCCATTGGTCGGAGCCGCCCATCTGCAGCACGCAACCATAGCGCCGGTGCAGCTCCACGAAGTCGTAGGCCTGGAGGATCATGTAGTTGAATTCCAGGAACGACAGCTCGTGCTCGCGCTCGAGCCGCAGTTTCACGCTGTCGAAGGACAGCATGCGGTTGACCGAGAAATGGCGGCCGATATCCCGCAGGAAGTCGATGTAGTTGAGCCGAGTCAGCCACTCGGCGTTGTCGACCATGATCGCGTCGTGCGCGCCGTCGCCGAAGGTGATCAGGCGAGAGAAGACGCCCCTAAGGCTCTCCTTGTTCTGCTCGATCTGTTCCGGCGTGAGGAGCTTGCGGCTCTCGTCCTTGCCCGAAGGGTCACCAACCCGGGTCGTCCCGCCGCCCATGAGCGTGATCGGCTTGCCGGCGCCGGTCTTCTGGAGCCAATGCAGCATCATGATCGACAGAAGATGGCCCACATGAAGGGACGGGCCCGTGCAATCGTAGCCCACATAGGTCGTGAGGCGCCCCTCTCGCGCAGCTTCATCGACGCCCTGGAAATCGGACGTCTGGTGGATAAAGCCGCGTTCGGTCAGAACCTTCATGAATTCCGATGTCGGCGCGTTCATCGCGTTCTTCCATTCCTGATCGCTGAAGTCGTTTCGAGGCCTGTATCAGTTTCGCGAGCGTATTTCACCCCCGGAAGGACGCAACCTTGGATGGAATTCTCTCCTGTAATGGGTCGCCCGCGTAAGCTTGACAGGAATGGTTTCGGGGTAAACTATGTAATTACGTTTCATAGACCATAGGAGCGTGACATGGGTTATTTCCCTCTCTCTTCCCCAGCCTCCCCGTCCTGGTCGACCTTCGGTCACGGGCTGGGCATTGAGCCGAACCAGACCTACGCCTGGGCACAGAGGGGCGATGTCGATGTCGCGCTGGAGACCGATCGCCTCTCCTCGGGGCAGGCTTGGTCCTATGCCGGCATGGCGGCCGGTGCGCCCATTTGGGACGACGTCTGGAACTGGGTTCAGGGGCAGGCCAGCAATGTCTACGATCGGGTTTTCGACTGGGTCTCCGACAATGTATCGGGGGCGCCTCTCAGCGTCTTCTCGACTTTTGCCTCCGTCTTTCCCTACGCTATGTCGGGCGTAAAGTTCGACGTAAAGTCCTATCTCGATCATGATGTTCGGGCTCTTCTATCGGGGTCGCAATGGAGCAGCTCTTCGATCACGTACAGCCTGCCGGATTCCCGAACGGATTATCAGTGGATCAATCCCAGCGCCGATGGTTTCAAGCCTCTCTCTTTCAATAGCGAGCAGGCCATCCGGTATGTGCTGGAGGGCTATAGCCCGTATTCCGGCGGCCCCAAAATGGGTCTCTCGTCTGTTGAAGCGCTGACCAACCTTTCGCTCGATTATGCAGGGCGCGGCAGCGCGACCATCCAGATTGCCGGCTTTGAGCCCAACAGTGTGATCAACCGGAGCCATGGCTATTATCCCGGCGTGCCGATCTACGGCGGCGATGTCTGGCTGGACACCAACGCGGGTCTTCCAGGAACCAACAGCTACCTGCTCGTGCTCCACGAGTTGGGCCATGCACTCGGGTTGAAGCACCCCCACGATTCAGGCGGCGCACTGCCGAAGATGAGCACGGAGCACGATACGCCCGAATATACGGTCATGTCCTACGTGAACACCTGGGACGATCCCCAGACCTTCATGCAGTATGACATCGCGGCGCTCCAGGCGATGTATGGGGCCGACTTTACGACGAACAGCGGCAATACCGTCTATTCATGGTCCCCTCAGACGGGCGAGACCTTCGTGAACGGGGTCGGCCAGGGGGTGTCGGTCAATAATAAGATCTTCCAGACCATCTGGGACGGTGGCGGTTACGACACCTACGACATGTCGAACCATGAGGGCGACGCTACGGTCGATCTGGCGCCGGGTGGCTACGTGAAGTTCTCCCAGGCCCAGCTCGGGTACATCGGGAACGGGGCCTATGTTCACGGCAATGTCTACAACGCCTTCCAGTACAACGGCGATCCCCGCTCGCTGATCGAGAACGCGATCACGGGAGCCGGCAACGACTCCCTCAAGGGCAACGGCGCCGACAACACTCTGAGCGGCAACGCCGGCAACGATGCTCTCTGGGGATTTGAAGGCAACGACATGCTGCTCGGCGGAGCCGGCAACGACTGGATGGATGGCGGGCCTGGAGCGGACTACTTCAATGGCGGCGATGGCTGGGACGTGGTGTCGTACCTGCAGACACCATCCACAAGCGACGGCATTACCGTGAACCTGACGACAAACGCCAATGGTGGCGCGGCTGCGGGGGACAGGCTCTACAATGTAGAAGTGGTCCAGGGCACCAATGCCAACGACATGCTCACAGGCCTGGACCGTGGCGGGGGCAATGGCACAGAGCTCCATGGCGAAGGTGGCGATGACGGCTTGATCGGCAAGGCGGGCGGTGATCGTCTCTATGGAGGCGCTGGAAACGATTGGCTCGACGGTGGGGCAGGCGGCGACCTTCTTGACGGTGGGGACGGCTGGGATGTGGTCTCCTATTTGAATTCGGAAGGTTCGAGTGGCGGGGTCATCGTCAACATGACCACGAACCAGAACGGTGGCGGAGCGGCTGGCGATACCCTCAGAGGGATCGAAGTGCTGCAGGGTACTAATGCCAGCGACACGCTGATCGGCGTCGACCGGGGCGGCGGCAGCGGCGTGCAGCTCTACGGAGAGGGCGGCAACGATACGCTTCTCGGCATGGGCGGTGGCGACTACCTGTTCGGCGGTGCCGGGGATGACACCCTCGATGGCGGTGGGGGCAGCAACGTTCTCTCCGGTGGAGCGGGCCGCGATATGTTCCGAGTGACGACGCTCGGCGGGGCCTGCACGATCACGGACTTCACATCGGACGAGCAGATCGTCCTCTCGAGGAGCCTCTTCGGCAGCTTTGCCGATGTCGGCGGCGCGGCATACCAGAACGGGAATGACGTGGTCGTCGCGAGGGGTGGCTTCAGCCTCACCTTAAACAACTTCAAGCTCGCTTATCTGGCAGCAGACGATTTCGCCTTCGTCTGAGGCCGTCGAGGACGGGCTGCAAGGGAAGCGTTCGGCACTTCCTCATGTCCCGAAATACGAAAGGGCAGGTCCTAGGACCTGCCCTTTCGCGTCAAAGACTAAGAGTTTTGGCTCAGGCGGCCTCTTCGGCCTTTCCGAGGCGCTTGTCCAGGTATTCGTCGACAGCCACCATCAGCTCCTCGACCTTGCCGTCGAAGAAGTGGTTGGCGCCCTCGACGACCGCGTGCTCCAGCTTCACGCCCTTCTGGGTCTTCACCTTCTCGATGACGCTGACCACGTCCTTCACAGGTGCGACCCGGTCCTCGGATCCATGGACGAAGAGGCCCGAGGAAGGGCAGGGAGCCAGGAACGAGAAATCGTAGCGGTTCGCCATGGCGGCGATCGAGATGAAGCCCTCGATCTCCGGGCGGCGCATGAGAAGCTGCATGCCGATCCAGGCGCCGAAGGAGACCCCGGCGATCCAGCAGGCGCGGGCATCCGGATTCATGGCCTGGGCCCAGTCGAGGGCGGCGGCTGCATCCGACAGCTCGCCCTGCCCATGGTCGAAGGCACCCTGGCTGCGGCCGACGCCGCGGAAATTGAACCGCAGCACCGAGAAGCCACGGTTCACGAAATCATAGTACAGGTTGTACACGATCTGGTTGTTCATCGTGCCGCCGAACTGCGGATGGGGATGAAGCACGATCGCGATCGGCGCCCCTTTCTGCTTGGCTTGCTGGTAGCGACCCTCGATGCGGCCAGCCGGCCCAGTGAAGACGACCTCAGGCATGAATACGAACCTCTCAACCGACCTCCCCGTCAGGAGAGGAAAAGCGCTGCAGCCTTGACTTCAGGCCCCGGATTTCGGTAAAATCTTTAGAACTATTCTAAAGTGTAACTGTGTTTCCTGGGTTCTGCCTTGGCCTCGGCCGGCGGATCCCGACAGAATGTGGTTGCGGTGCTTTAGCATGGCAACCAGGGGCAATTGCAAGACATTCGTGCAATTCGGCGAGCAGGATGACAGCGGTTCAACGTATCTACCTTGACTACAACGCTACGGCGCTGCTCCGGCCCGAGGTGGCGGACGAGGTCGTGCGTGCGCTCGCGCTGCCCGGAAATGCCTCTTCGGTCCATGCGGAAGGCCGCGCGGCACGCGCCTGCATCGAGCGTGCCCGGGAGCAGGTCGCAGCGCTCGTGGGCGCGAGGGCCAAGAACGTCATCTTCACCAGCGGCGGCACTGAGGCCAGCAACACGGTGCTGTCCCCATCCTTCCATCGCCTGGGAGAGGTTGGGGCAACCCGCCTTCTGATCGGCGCCACGGAGCATCCGTGCGGCCTCAACGGTCACCGCTTTTCGGCCGATTCCGTCGCCACGCTGCCGGTCGACCATAGCGGCGTCGTGGATCTGGACCGGCTGCGGGAGCATCTGGGGGAGGAGCGGGTACTCGTCTCCGTACAGCTCGCCAACAACGAGACCGGCGTCCTCCAGCCCGTCGCGGAGATCGCCCGCCTCGTCCAGGACCATGGCGGTCTCGTCCACAGCGATGCGGTCCAGGCAGTCGGTAAGATCCCGGTCGACGTAGCTGCCCTGGGGGTCGATGCCCTGACCCTTTCGGCCCACAAGATCGGCGGCCCGAAAGGGGTCGGTGCGCTGATCCTGGCCTCAGACCAGCTCGAAGTCGCGGACAGGCTGATACGCGGCGGCGGGCAGGAGAAGGGCCACAGGGCTGGGACCGAGAACGTAGCCGCCATCGCGGGCTTCGGCTTGGCGGCGGAGCTGGCGCGGGCGGAGCTCAACCAGGAGGCTGCGCGTCTCGAAGCGTTGCGGGACGAGGCGCAGGCTCTCATCCGGCGTGTCGCCCCCGATGCGGTCATCATTGCCGGAGAGGCGCAGCGGTTGCCGAACACCTTGGCTTTTGCCATACCCGGCCTAAAGGCCGAAACCGCCCTGATTGCTTTCGACCTGGAGGGAATCGCCCTGTCGTCGGGCTCGGCCTGCTCCTCGGGCAAGGTTCGTCGTTCGCACGTCCTCGATGCAATGGGGGTCGATCCCCAGCTGGCCGAGGGGGTGCTGCGCGTCAGTTTGGGGTGGAAGACGACGAAAGAAGACGTGATCCGCCTGGCGGAGGCGTGCGAAAGGGTGGTGAACACCCTATATAAGCGGAGAGCGAGCGCGGCCTGAGCGGCCACGTTTGCCTTTCCATGTCATCAACCCGCGGCCCTTGAAGCCGTGAGCGGTGGGAGAGACAGATGCCTGCAGTGCAGGAAACGATCGATCAGGTTCGTTCGATCGGCGTCGAGCAATATAAGTACGGCTTCGAAACCGAAGTCGAGATGGAGAAGTCCCCGAAGGGGCTATCCGAGGACGTGATCCGCTTCATCTCGGCCAAGAAGGGCGAGCCGGAATGGATGCTCCAGTGGCGCCTCGATGCCTATAAGCGCTGGCTCACCATGAAGGAGCCGAACTGGGCGCGGGTGTCCTACGACAAGATCGACTACAACGACATCTATTACTATGCTGCGCCGAAGAAGAACCCGGCGCCGAAGTCGCTCGACGAGGTCGATCCCGAGATCCTCAAGACCTACGAGAAGCTCGGCATTCCCCTGCGCGAGCAGGAGATCCTTGCCGGCGTCGAGCCGCGGAACCGGGTGGCCGTCGACGCGGTGTTCGACTCGGTCTCGGTCGCTACGACCTTCAAGGAAGAGCTGAAGAAGGCCGGCGTGATCTTCATGCCGATCTCCGAGGCCATCCGCGAATATCCGGATCTGGTGCGCCAGTATCTCGGCTCGGTCGTGCCCGTGACGGACAACTTCTTTGCGACCCTGAACTCGGCCGTCTTCACGGACGGGTCGTTCGTCTATGTGCCGCCGGGCGTACGCTGCCCGATGGAATTGTCCACCTACTTCCGCATCAACGAGAAGGATACGGGCCAGTTCGAGCGCACCCTCATCATCGCCGACAAGGGCTCCTACGTCTCCTATCTGGAGGGCTGCACGGCCCCGAAGCGGGACGAGAACCAGCTCCACGCCGCCGTGGTCGAGCTGATCGCCCTCGACGATGCGGAGATCAAGTATTCCACCGTCCAGAACTGGTATCCCGGTGATGCCGAGGGCCGGGGCGGCATCTACAACTTCGTGACCAAGCGCGGCGATTGCCGCGGCAAGAACTCGGTCATCACCTGGACTCAGGTGGAGACGGGCTCCGCGATCACCTGGAAGTATCCGTCCTGCATCCTGCGCGGCGACAATTCCCGCGGCGAGTTCTACTCGATCGCGGTGTCGAACGGCATGCAGCAGGTCGATTCCGGCACCAAGATGATCCATCTCGGCCGGAACACCACGAGCCGGATCATCTCGAAGGGCATTGCTGCGGGCCGGTCGGAGAACACCTATCGCGGCCTCGTTTCGGCGCACCGCAAGGCGACCGGCGCCCGCAATTTCACGAACTGCGACTCGCTCCTGATCGGCAACGAATGCGGCGCTCATACGGTGCCGTACATCGAGTCGAAGAACGCGAGCGCCGTCTTCGAGCACGAGGCGACCACGTCCAAGATCTCCGAAGACCAGATGTTCTATTGCCAGCAGCGCGGCCTCTCGGAGGAGGAAGCGACGGCATTGATCGTCAACGGCTTCGTGAAGGACGTGCTGCAGCATCTCCCCATGGAGTTCGCCGTCGAGGCGCAGAAGCTCATCTCGATCTCGCTCGAAGGCTCGGTCGGCTGATCGAAAACCCGCGACGTCGTCCCGGCCGAGGCTCAGCGGCGGGCCGGGACCGTCGAAACCAGTTTAATTCGGATAGCGATCCCGGCTCACGCGATGCGCGCCCGGGATGACGTGGATGGAAGTTCATCATGCTCGAAATCAAGAACCTTGTTGTCCAGATCGAGGACAAGCGCATTCTCAACGGGCTCGATCTCACCGTGAACGATGGCGAGGTCGCGGCCATCATGGGGCCGAACGGCTCCGGCAAGTCGACCCTGTCCTACGTGATCGCCGGCAAGGAGGATTATGAAGTCCTCGACGGCGAGATCCTGCTCGACGGTCAGAACCTCCTGGAGATGGAACCGGACCAGCGGGCCGCGGCCGGCGTGTTCCTGGCCTTCCAGTATCCGCTGGAGATCCCGGGCGTTGCCTCCATGACGTTCCTCAAGGCGGCGCTCAATGCCCAGCGCAAGGCGCGCGGCGAGGACGAGCTGACCACGCCGGACTTCATCAAGCGCGTGAACGCTGCCGCCCAGCAGCTCGAAATCCCGAAGGACATGCTCAAGCGCGCCCTCAATGTCGGCTTCTCGGGCGGTGAGAAGAAGCGCATGGAGATCCTCCAGATGGCGCTGCTCCAGCCGACCTTCTGCATCCTGGACGAGACGGATTCGGGCCTCGACATCGATGCGCTCCGCATCGTGTCGGAGGGTGTGAACGCCCTGCGTTCGAAGGACCGTTCGTTCCTCGTCATCACCCACTACCAGCGCCTGCTCAACCACATCGTGCCCGATACGGTGCATGTGATGTCGTCCGGACGCATCGTGAAGTCGGGCGGCAAGGAGCTCGCACTCGAGCTTGAAGCCAACGGCTACGCCGATTACCGAGACAGCGAGGCCGCGTGACATGGCTGACGTGACTCTCATGAAGACGCCTGCCGAGACCGGGCTGGCGCAGGCCTTCGAGGCCGCCAGATCCCTTCTTCCGGGCGATGGGGAATCCCGCGCAAAGGCCTTCGAGGTCTTCAATCGGAACGGCCTCCCGCATCGTCGCGTGGAGGAGTTCAAATACACGGACTTGCGCGCGCTCATGCGCGAGGCCGCTCCCTTCGCGCCCAAGCCCTCTGCGGAGCAGGCGCGTGCGGCGCTCGACGGCGCGACAGCCTTCGTGGGCGTTCCGGCCCTGCGGGTGCCGTTCGTCAACGGCCATTTCGTGCGTGAGGCTGTGGCTCTCGACTCCCTTCCGGAAGGAGTCGAGATCGTGCCACTCGCGGAGGCCCTGGCCTCCGGTCACGATTGGCTGGCGCATCTGAGCCCGATCGAATGGGCGGCCGAGAATCCGGTCTATCAGCTCAACACCTCCTTCATGGCGGATGGCGTGATGCTGCGCATTGCCGGGTCGGTAGAGACGCCGATTCACCTGCGCTTCGTCACGGTAGGGGATTCGGCCGTGGCGACTGCGACCCGGGTGCTCGTCCTGGTGGAGGACGGCGCCTCGGTCACGCTCCTGGAAAGCCATGAGAGCAATGACGGCGCGGGCCACCAGCCCAACGACGTGGTCGAGCTGATCGCCGGAGACGAGGCGAAGGTCCGCCACATCCGCCTGAACGCCGAGGGTGACCGGGCGCTTGCGCTGTCGACCCTTGCGGCCAAGATGGGAACCGAGACGCAGCTCACCAGCGTCAACGTGACCACGGGGGCGGCGGTGTCCCGCCATCAGGTCTTCGCGCGGTTCGACGGCGAGAACGCGCACGCGCAGATCAACGGCGCGACGATGATCAAGGGCCGCCAGCATGCGGATTCGACCCTCGTGGTCGAGCACGCGGCGCCCCATTGCGAAAGTCGCGAGCTGTTCAAGACCGTCATCGACGACGAGGCGACCGGCGTGTTCCAGGGCAAGATCATCGTGCCCCACCACGCCCAGAAGACGGACGGACGAATGATGTCGGCCGCGCTTCTCCTCGCGGAGGGCGCCGCGATGAACAACAAGCCGGAACTCGAGATCTTTGCCGACGACGTGCAATGCGCCCACGGGGCCACCTGCGGCCAGCTCGATGAGGACCTGCTGTTCTACCTCATGGCCCGCGGGTTGCCGCGGAAGGAGGCCGAAAGCCTTCTCGTCCAGGCGTTCCTCAGCGAGGCCGTCGAGTTCGTCGACAACGAGGCCGCCCGCGAGGCGCTGGTCGCGGAAGTCGAGGAGTGGCTGCAGAAGCGGGCCTGATCATTCGCCTCCCCACACGGGGGAGGCCGACGCGGAAAGCGTCGGGTGAGGGTGCGGGCGTCAACCCGGATTCAGTCCGGCGCCGGCATCCCCACCCGGACCCTCCCCAAGGAGGAGGGAAGGAGCGAAGCAATATGAACGCACCCTTCACACCTTACGACGTCGAGGCGGTCCGGGCCCAGTTCCCGATCCTGGCATGCCAGGTCTACGGCAAGCCGCTCGTCTATCTCGACAATGCGGCCTCGGCTCAAAAACCGCGCGCTGTGATCGACGCCATGGTCAACACCATGGAGACGGGCTACGCCAATGTTCACCGCGGCCTGCATTACATGGCGAATGCCGCGACCGAGGGTTTCGAGAGGGCGCGCGAGACCGTCCGGACCTTTCTGAATGCCGGATCCGTAGACGAGATCGTCTTCACCAAGTCAGCCACGGAAGCCTACAACCTCGTGGCGGATTCCTTCGGCCGTATGGCCATCGGGGAGGGGGACGAGATCATCCTCTCCATTATGGAGCACCATTCCAACATCGTCCCGTGGCACTTCCTGCGTGAGCGAAAGGGCGCGGTCATCAAATGGGCGCCCGTGGACGAGGAGGGCAACTTCCTCCTCGAGGAATACGAGAAGCTCTTCTCGCCCCGCACGAAGATCGTCTCCATCACGCACATGTCCAACGTGCTTGGTACGGTGACGCCGATCAAGGAAATCATCCGCATCGCCCATGCCCACGGGGTCCCGGTGCTGGTCGACGGCGCGCAGGGCGCCGTCCATCTCGACGTGGACGTGCGCGATCTCGATGCGGATTTCTATGTCCTGACCGGACATAAGGTCTACGGACCGACCGGGATCGGCGTGCTCTACGGCAAGAAGGAGCTTCTCGCGCAGATGCCGCCCTACCAGGGCGGCGGCGAGATGATCCAGGAAGTGCGCCGGGACACGATCACCTACAATGATCCTCCCCACCGGTTCGAGGCCGGGACACCGGCCATCATCGAGGCCATCGGGCTCGATGCGGCCCTGCGCTTCATGATGGAACTCGGCCGCGAGAACATCCGCGCCCATGAGGCGGCACTCTCGGACTATGCCCATCAGCGCCTAGGAGCCATCAACTCCCTGCGTATCTATGGCCGCGCCCGCGAGAAGGGGGCCATCATCGCCTTCGACATGAAGGGCGCCCATGCCCACGACATCGCGACCGTGATCGACCGTCAGGGCATTGCCGTGCGGGCCGGAACTCATTGCGCCATGCCGCTTCTGGAGCGATTCGGCGCGACCGCGACCTGTCGCGCGTCATTCGGCCTCTACAACACCCTGGAAGAAGTGGATAAACTGGCCGAGGCCCTTCAAAAGGCCGAAGCCCTGTTCGCGTGAGGATAGCCTGTGAACGACCTGACCCCGACTGCCAATGCGCCCGAAGCGCCGCAGGTGGCCTCAAGCGCCGGAATTCCGCCGGAAGAGCTCGACCGTATGACGGACGACATCGTGGCGGCTCTCAAGACCGTTTACGATCCTGAGATCCCAGCCGACATCTACGAGCTCGGCCTCATCTACCGCGTCGAAATCGAGGATGACCGGAACGTCACCATCGACATGACCCTGACGGCTCCCGGGTGCCCCGTGGCGGGCGAAATGCCGGGCTGGGTGGAGAATGCGGTTTCGACCGTGGCCGGCGTACAGGGCGTCAAGGTGAACATGGTCTTCGACCCACCGTGGGATCAGAGCCGCATGTCCGACGAGGCTCGGGTTGCCCTGGACATGTGGTAGGCCGCGGCCGCCTCAGTCTCGGCCTTCTGAGCCGACCGGTTTCCTGAAATACACGACCCTCTCCGTCTCTGCGAAGCCGAGGGCTTTATGCATGGCCTGCGAGGCGACATTCGCAAGGTCCGCGTCAGAGGCCAGCTCCCGGCATCCTTTGGCCTGAGCCCAATTTTCGAAGGCCCTCACAAGCCTCCGGGCGATCCCTCGACGCCGATAAGGTGGCGCAACGTAGAGACCTTCAAGAAACCCGACCGGAGAGGTCAAGCAGCCGTTCACGTAGTCATGCCGAAGCGCTGCTTCCGCGAAGCCCACGGGGCCGTGTCCGTCGAGATGGGCCAGGAAAGCGATGCCGTTGCCCTGATCCGCGAGGATGGAGATCGTTTCGGCGCGGTGCTCCTCGGGGCTCGTCTCCGGCCAGAGCGCATGCCGGAGGCTTGCCCATTCCGAAAGGCTCTCACGGGTGGCTTCCGCTATGCGGATCGAATCGTGCGTATTCATAGGACAGCCCTTGGCTTGAGCGGGACACTGTCCGCGAGGGCTCGTCCCAATTCCTCTTTTCCGAGCACCGTGGAGGTGGCGCCAAGCCTGACGAGGTGATCCCGTTCCGCCTCCGTCGCAGCCCGGGCATGGATCGGCAGGAGAGGGTTGAGAAGCCGCGCCTGTTCGACCACCTGTCCGCTCTCGAACGCGTCCGGGATGGCGACGAGGAGGCAAAGGGCTCCGGGTATTTCCGCCGCTGCCGCGACCTCGGGATCAGCCGCATTCCCGGCAATGACCGGGATACCCTTCTCGCGGAGTTTGGCCACCCGGTCCTCGCTGGCCTCCACAACCACGAATGGGATTCCGGCTTCCCTGAGCTTTCGGGTGGCAGCTTGCCCGACCCGGCCGTGCCCGACCACCACCACGCGTTCCCCGACCGCGGGTGCGGCTACCGCCTCCGCAGGCTCCGGAACGGGCTCCGGCTCAGGCGGGGAGGCTACGGGGGCATTGCGCTCCTGGTTGCGGGCAACCCACCGGTCGAGCAGGGCGAACAGGAACGGGTTGAGCAGGATCGACAGGATCGCGCCCGCCAGGATGAAGTCGCGTCCACGCTCGGGCAGGATCTCCAGGGCGACGCCCAGGCCCGCGAGGATGAACGAAAACTCGCCGATCTGGGCGAGGCTTGCGGCGATGGTCAGGGCGGTCGCCTTTTCGTGGCCGAACAGGCGGACGATAGCGAGCGCCGCAAGGGATTTGCCGACCACGATGATCAGGAGGGTCGCGAGAACAGGGCCGAAATCCCGGATGAGGATCACTGGGTCGAAGAGCATCCCGACCGAGATGAAGAACAGGACCGCGAAGGCATCCCTGAGCGGGAGCGATTCGGACGCGGCCCTGTGGCTCAGCTCCGATTCGCTCAGGACCATGCCGGCGAAGAAGGCGCCAAGCGCAAAGGAAACACCGAAGAGGACCGCCGCCCCATAAGCGACCCCGAGCGCGATGGCCAGAACGCAGAGGCGGAACAGCTCTCGGGAGCCCGTATGGGCGACGAAATGCAGGATCCAGGGAATCACCCTGCGGCCGACGATCAGCATGATGGCCACGAACGCCGTGACCTTGCCCAATGTCAGAGCGAGGGAGATCCAGATATCCGTGGCCTGTGCCGTGGGATCGGCCATGGCCTTGGCGATGGCGGGCAGCAGGACGAGGGTGAGGACCATGGCCAGGTCCTCGACGATGAGCCACCCGACCGCGATATGCCCGCGCTCGGTTTCAACCAGGCGCCGCTCCTGGAGTGCACGCAGAAGGACGACCGTGCTGGCGACCGAAAGGGCTAGGCCGAAGACGATCCCGGCACCTATCGACCATCCCAGCAGCCAGGCAAGCCCCATGCCGAGCAGGGTCGCGCAGGCGATCTGGACCATGGCGCCCGGGATCGCAATTGCGCGGACGGAGAGGAGGTCCTTCAACGAGAAGTGAAGGCCGACGCCGAACATGAGAAGAATGACGCCGATCTCAGCCAGCTCGTTGGCGAGGTGCTGGTCGGCCACGTAGCCGGGCGTGAAGGGGCCCACAAGCACCCCGGCCAAAAGATAGCCGACGAGAGGCGAGATGCGCAGGCGATGCGCCAGGGCTCCAAGGGTGAATGCCAGCACCAGACCGACCACGATGGTGGATATCAGCGGCGTATGGTGCGGCATCGACTCTCCTTCGGACGGGGAAGTTTCCTTAGAGGGGTTTGCCCCCGAAGCGTCAACCTTGGCCTTGCGGAGGAGAGCCGATAAACCTCGACGTCCGGCCTCTCATCTCCTATCTATCAGGAAACGAACTCGTTCTGCCCGGGCCTTGAACCCGGACGTCAGGAGAGAATGCAATGGCTTTACCGGGTTTCAAGGTCGTGACCTTGACCGATGCGGCGGCCAGCCGCGTCAAGGACATCATCGCAAAGGCCGACAGGCCTATCGTGGGCGTACGTGTGGGCGTCAAGAACGGCGGTTGCGCCGGGATGTCCTACACGATGGAATATGCCGAAAGTGTCTCGCCCCTCGATGAGGTGGTGGAGGACAAGGGCGTGACCGTCCTGATCGATCCCAAGGCCGTGCTGTTCCTGCTCGGCACCGAGATGGACTATCAGACCACCAAGCTGTCCTCGCAATTCGTCTTTAACAACCCCAACCAGACCTCGGCCTGCGGCTGCGGCGAGTCGGTCGCCATCACACCCGCCACCCCTGACAAGGTCCAGGCCTCTACCTGACTGCCCATGGATTCCGAGGCCATTCAAGACATCTTCCGGACGCTGGGGCCGATCCGGATCCGTCGCATGTTCGGCGGACAGGGCATCTATCGGGACGAGGTGATGTTCGCCCTCGAGGCCGGCGGTGAGCTGTACCTAAAGACGGATGCCGAGACCCGGCCGGTCTTCGAGGCGATGAATTCCAGGCCCTTCACGTATCAAACCAAAGACGGTCGCTCCACGGCCATGAGCTACTGGCTGATGCCCGAATCGGCGATCGAGGACGATGTCGAGGCCCGGCGGCTCGGCACGCTCGCGCTCGAGGCGGCCCACCGCGCCCGGGCCGCGAAGGCCCGCAAGGCGGGTGGGCGGGGCGGTCGCTCCCGCCCCGCAAAGGCCTGAGCCGTCAGGCTCCGTTCTTCACGGCCTCGATCCAGGCCGCGAATTTTTCCATGAACTTCGCCAGGAACTTCCGCGTGTCCTCCTTGGTGAGCTTGCCGCTCTCGTCGAGGAGTTGCGTGACGTTGCCGATATAGGCTTCCGGCTGCTGCAGGACCGGCACGTTGAGGAAGACCAGCGATTGCCGCAAGTGATGGTTCGCCCCGAAGGCGCCGATCGCTCCCGGCGAGACGCTGACGACCGCGCCCGGTTTCCCGTCCCAGGCGCTCTGGCCATAGGGGCGGGACGCGACGTCGAGGGCGTTCTTCAGCGCGCCCGGCACCGAACGGTTATATTCCGGGGTCACGAACAGGACCGCATCCGCGGCCGCGATGGTCTTGCGGAAGGCGATATAGGATTCCGGCGGCGTCGCCTCATCGTCCTGGTTGTAGAGGGGCAGTTGGCCGATCTCGACGAATGTCAGGCTCATCCCGTCGGGCGCAAGCTCCTCGAGAGCCTTCGCGATCTTGCGGCTGAAGGATTCCTTGCGAAGGCTTCCGACGAGGACGGCGACATTGCGGGCGGCCATGACGTGTTTCCCTGATTGCTGGTCACGCGGGCAGGCGTGCCCGCCGGCAGGGATTCTGTCGTCGATGGCGGCTTTGGCAAGCCGCCTTTACTTCGTCTTCTTGATCGTGGCAGGCCGCAGGAGAAAGGCCGGCACGTGATCGCCCAAGCCGACGACGGGCTCGTCCGCCTCATTGTGGTCCCGGCGTCCCCGTCCCCGCGGCTGGGCCTTCTCGGCCGGACGCTCCCGGACCGGGGCCCTCTCGGCGCGTGGCGGCGGTGCCTCCTCGACCGGGGCTTCGGCGGCGCTTGCCCGGATATTGACCTTGCGGCCACGGGATCGCTCCTGCGTGCCGCGGCCGCGGCGGGAGGAAATGCGAGGGCTCGACGAGGCGGGCCGCTCCTCCAGGGTCGGGCCCTCCCACGGAACGGGCTGGCCGATCAGCTTCTCGATGGCCGAGAGGGACTTCTCGTCGCCCGGGCCCACGAGGGTGAAGGCAGCGCCCGCGCGGCCGGCGCGGCCGGTCCGGCCGATCCGGTGGACATAATCCTCCGCATGGTGAGGGATGTCATAGTTGAAGACGTGGCTCACGGCCGGGATATCGAGACCACGGGCGGCCACGTCGCTCGCCACCAGCAGGGGGATTTCCCCGCTGCGGAAGGAGTCGAGTGCCGCCATGCGGGCGTGCTGGTCCATGTCGCCATGGAGCGCCGCCGCGTTGAAGCCGTGCTTCTGCAGGGAGCGGTGGAGCACCGCCACGTCGCGCTTGCGATTGCAAAAGACGATCGCGTTCTTGAGGTCAGTTGCGCCGCGGATCAGTTCGCGCAGGGTCTCGCGCTTTTCGAAATCCTGGGAACCCGTGGCGATGAGGCGCTGGGTGATGGTCGCGGCCGTCGAAGCTGCCCGCGCCACCTCGACCTTCACGGGATTGTGCAGGAACGCATCCGCGAGCCGCTGGATCTCGGGCGGCATGGTGGCCGAGAAAAACAGGGTCTGGCGCGTGAAGGGGACCAGCTTCACGATCCGCTCGATATCCGGGATGAAGCCCATGTCGAGCATCCGGTCGGCCTCGTCGATCACGAGCAGTTCCACGCCAGTGAGCAGGAGCTTGCCGCGCTCGAAATGGTCGAGCAGGCGTCCCGGAGTGGCAATCAGCACGTCGACGCCGCGGGTGATCTTGGCGTCCTGGTCCCCGAACGAGACGCCACCGATCAGGAGAGCGACCGACAGCTTGTGATTGACCCCGTACCGGTCGAAATTCTCTTCCACCTGCGCGGCGAGTTCCCGGGTCGGCTCAAGGATCAGAGTGCGCGGCATTCTCGCCCGGGCCCGCCCGCTTTCCAGGAGGGTCAGCATCGGCAGCGTGAAGGCAGCCGTCTTGCCGGTGCCTGTCTGGGCAATGCCCAGCACGTCCCGGCGCGCCAGCACATGTGGAATGGCCTGGGCCTGGATCGGAGTCGGCTCCGTATAGCCGGCCGCCGCGACGGCCTGTTGAACTTTCTCGCTAAGTCCGAGTTCGGCAAACGACATGAGGGGTATAACCGTTGAGAGCTGAACGCGCTTTCAATGCAGGCCGCTCGATACGGCAACAAACAGGCGCAAAACTGGTTTCACCTGAGAATTTCTGCTCAAGCAAGGATGTGGCGGGACCATAGGACAAGCTATAGCCTTGTCAATCCAAGGAAAAGGCTCAATGGCCGAGACACTCGTATTGATTCCAGGACTCGCCAATACATCCAGCCTGTACGAAGCGCAAATCCGCGCCTTGTCTGCGGACTGGCAGATCATGGTCGCTGACCACACCCAGGACGACTCGTTGGCAGGCATCGCGACCCGTCTCCTGGCCGATGCGCCAGAGCGTTTCGCGCTCGCGGGGCTGTCCATGGGCGGCTATGTGGCCATGGAAGTCTTGAGGCAGGCGCCGGAGCGGATCGAGCGGCTGGCGCTCCTTAATACCAGTGCCCGGCCCGATGGCGATCAGGCCCGGGAGGATCGCCTCCGGATGATCGCCCTTGCCGAGGCCGGCCGTTTTGAGGACGTGATCGCCCGCCTCTGGCCGCGCCTCGTCTCCGAGCGGGGCCAAACCGATCCCGCCTTGAAGGAGCGCATTCTCTCCATGATGCGCGCTGTCGGGCCCGAGGCCTATATCCGGCAGCAAAAAGCCATCCTCGGCCGCCCGGATTCGCGTCCGCTGCTGCCCGGGATCGAGATTCCGACCCTTGTCCTTGTCGGCGACGAGGACGCCGTTACGCCGCCGGACATCGCCCGGGAAATGGCCGAGGCGATCGAATGGGCATCGCTCGTCGTGGTTCCGGGGGCAGGGCACCTCTCGACCCTCGAGCGGCCAAAGGAGGTCAGCCATGCCCTTCGGATCTGGCTGGAACAATCTCGGCGCGGGATATGAAGGGTCGGCCAGCCTCTCGGTGCCAGGAGGCCACGAGCCGTCATTCCCCAGCTGGGCGGTTTTGGAGGTTTGTTGCAGTCGGGCAACAGACATTCCCGCAAACGTGATTTAATACCGTTTCAGTTTGATCCGTTTGCACAAGGACCGATCCTAATGAAGAAGATCCTTCTCTCCTCTGTGGCCTTCCTGGGCCTGACCGCTGGCGCGATGGCGGCCGACCTGCCTTCGCGCGTGGCCCCGGCTCCGGTCATGGCCGTCCCGGTCTTCACCTGGACCGGCTTCTATGTCGGCGTGAACGCTGGCTATGGCTGGAACACCGATAACGGCAACCGCTTTTTCGATCCGGCGATCGGCTACTATGCCGATGGCGGCAGCGACGGCGGCTTCGTCGGCGGCGCTCAGGCCGGCTACAACTACCAGATGGGCATGTTCGTCCTCGGTCTCGAGGCTGACATCCAGTACGCCGACCGCAGCCGCGACAATCGCTATGGCTATGCCTATTATGGCTACGGCCGTTCCTCCGACGATTGGTTCGGCACCGTCCGCGCCCGCGCCGGCGTGGCCTTCGACCGTGCTCTCGTCTACGCCACGGGCGGCTTCGCTTATGGCGACGGCAATGGCGGCTGGACGCTTGGTGGCGGTCTCGAATACGCCTTCACCAACAACCTGAGCGCCAAGGTCGAAGGCCTCTACGTGCGTCTCAACGACGGCCATCGCTATGACGGATACTTCGTCGATTACGCCGGCGGCCGCGAGCGCGATGCGTTCGGCGTGGTTCGCGCCGGCCTGAACTACCGCTTCGGCAGCTACTAAGATCACGTCGCTTCGGCGAAACGAGGCCCGACGGAAACGTCGGGCCTTTTTCTTTGGGACGGAGGTGCTTCGAGGTCGACGGAAGCGGCTCCGCCGCTGCCTTTACCCCACAGGCGCCCGCAGGGCCGTCATGGCCGCGATGGCGATGAACAGGAGGCCGGCGCCGCGTCCGATCCAGGCAGTGGTGCGCGGGCTTGCGACCAGGAAGGTGCGGCTACGATCGGCCGCAAGGGCGAGGCTTCCATAAACCGCAAGCTGCATCAGCACCGTCATGATCCCCATGACGAGGGCCTGGAGCCAGATGGCGCCGTAGCGGGGCAGCAGGAACTGGGGATAGACCGCAAGCACGAACAGATAGGCTTTCGGGTTGAGGAGGCAGGTGACCGCGCCTTGGCGAAAGGCGGTCCAGTACGAGCGCGTATCGACTGTCCCGACGGTCCCGACCGCGATGGAACTGCGCAGAAGCGTGATCCCGATCCAGGCCATGTAGGCGGCCCCCGCATAGAGCAGGGCGGTGAAGATCTGCGGCGCCAGTCCAAAGATCAAGCTCACGCCAAGGGCGCCGAACAATGTGTGTGCGGCCCCTCCCACCATGATCCCTGCGGTCGCCGCGAGGCCGGCCCGCTTTCCGCCCGTGAGCGCATTGGCAAGGACGAACAGCATGTCCATGCCCGGAATGACGATAATGCCAAGGAGAAGTGTGAGAAAAAGCCAGAGATTTGCGCTATAGGTCATGTCAGTTGTCCGAGGTGCCTCGGTCTCTGAATGCCGCCCCGGCCATTGTTTTCCAATAGGTTCAGGGTGGTCGGGAAGCGGGGAAACTGACAGCGTTGTGTCAGTTACGAGGGGCGGCCATGCGGAAGGCATCACGTCTGTTCGAGATTGTGCAGAGCCTCAGACTGGCGGATGCGCCGGTCACGGCGGCGTCAATCGCCGATTCCCTTGGCGTCACGCCACGCTCCATTTACCGGGATATCGCCGCCCTGCAGGCCATGGGCATTCCGATCCAGGGTGGGCGGGGCATCGGCTATCGGCTCAAGCCCGGCTTCGAGCTTCCGCCGCTCATGTTCTCCATCGACGAGACGGAGGCCGTCGTCCTGGCGCTCGCTCTGTTGGAGAGGACCGGAGACGAAGCCCTCAAGCAATCGGCCCGGAGCGTTGTCCAGAAGATCGCTGCCGCTATGCCGCCGCCCCTGCGTAAAACCCTGTCCCGCAATGCGCTTCATGCCTGGGGCGCGGTGGCGCCTGCGCCGACGGGCATCGATCTCGCGTCCGTCCGGGCCGCGATCCGCGACGAGCGGGTGATGGATATCGCCTATCGGGACGGGGACGGACAGGCGACCCGGCGACGGATCCGTCCCATCGCGCTGATCTATTATGCCGAGCGGGCTAACATCGTCGCCTGGTGCGAGCTGCGCCAGGATCTGCGCCAGTTCCGGAGCGACCGGGTGGAATCCGGCCAGATGACGGATGCCTTTTTCAAGGGAGAGGGCGATGCCCTGCGGCGTGCCTGGGTCGCTGGCTGGTCGGAGGCATGAAAAAAGCCGGAACCTGGAGGTTCCGGCTCAGGGAGGCTGCTATCCGCAGCCGGGAGGAAAGTCTCTGCCCGATCAGCAGGAATAGTACATCTGGAACTCGACCGGATGCGGGGTCATCTCGAACCGGGCGACCTCGGCCATCTTCAGCTCGATGAAGCTGTCGATGAAGTCGTCGCTGAACACGCCGCCGGCCTTCAGGAAGGCGCGGTCCTTGTCGAGGCTGGCAAGCGCTTCACGCAAGCTACCGCAGACGGTCGGGATCTTCTTCAGTTCGCGCGGCGGAAGGTCATAGAGGTCCTTGTCCATCGCCGGGCCGGGATCGATCTTGTTCTGGATGCCGTCGAGGCCGGCCATGAGGAGGGCCGCGAACGCCAGGTAGGGGTTGGCGGTCGGGTCAGGGAAGCGGACCTCGACGCGCTTCGCCTTCGGCGAGGTCGTCCACGGAATGCGGCAGGAGGCGGAGCGGTTGCGGGCCGAATAGGCCAGCAGAACCGGGGCCTCATAGCCCGGCACGAGACGCTTGTAGGAGTTCGTGGACGGGTTGGTGAAGGCGTTCAGTGCTTTGGCGTGCTTGATGATGCCGCCGATGTACCAGAGGCACTCCTGCGAGAGGTCGGCATACTTGTTGCCCGCGAACATGGGCTTGCCGCCCTTCCAGATCGACTGGTGCACGTGCATGCCCGAGCCGTTGTCGCCATAGACCGGCTTCGGCATGAAAGTCGCCGTCTTTCCATAGGATTGGGCGACGTTGTGGATGCAGTACTTGTAGATCTGCATCTCGTCGGCGGTGCGGACCAGCGTGTTGAACTTCGTGCCGAGCTCGTGCTGGGCCGAGGCCACCTCGTGGTGGTGCTTCTCCACCGTCACGCCCATGGCCGCCATGGCGGCAAGCATCTCGCCACGCATGTCCTGGGCCGAATCGAGCGGCGGAACCGGGAAGTAGCCGCCCTTCATGGGGATACGGTGGCCGAGATTGCCGCCTTCGTAGTCGGTATCGCCGTTGGTAGGCAGCTCGGAGGCATCGAGCTTGAAGCCCGTGTTGTACGGGTCGGCCATGAACTTCACGTCGTCGAACACGAAGAACTCGGCCTCGGGGCCCACATAGACCGTGTCGCCCACGCCGGTGGATTTCAGGAAGGCCTCGGCCTTCTTGGCGATGCCGCGCGGGTCGCGGTTATAGGGCTCGCCGGTTGCCGGATCGAGGATATCGCAGACAATCGACAGGGTGGCGGCCGAGAAGAACGGGTCCATCTGCGCCGTGGACGGATCGGGCATGAGGGTCATGTCCGACTCGTTGATCGCCTTCCAGCCTGCGATGGAGGATCCGTCGAACATGACGCCGTCGGCGAACACGTCCTCGTCGATCATGGACTGGTCGAAAGTCACGTGCTGCCACTTGCCACGGGGATCCGTGAAGCGGAAGTCGACATACCTGATGTCGTTGTCCTTGATCGCCTTGAGCACATCCTTGGCGGTCTGCATGTTCGTCTCGTCCTCTTTTGACCCTTGATGATTGTCCGCCGCTGGCGGCTGCGGCTTGCCGGGCTGGTTCAGATCGCGTCGGATCCGGTTTCGCCCGTTCTGATGCGGACGGCTTCTTCCACCGTCGACACGAAAATCTTTCCGTCCCCGATGCGGCCCGTCTGGGCGGCCTTGCGGATCGCCTCGATGGCGCTGTCGACCATGTCGTCGGCCAGCACGATCTCGAGCTTCACCTTGGGAAGGAAGTCGACCACATACTCGGCGCCCCGATAGAGTTCGGTATGGCCTTTCTGCCGCCCGAAGCCCTTGGCCTCGATGACCGTGATGCCCTGGAGGCCGACCTCCTGGAGGGCTTCTTTGACTTCATCGAGCTTGAAGGGCTTGATGATGGCTTCGATCTTTTTCATCCGAGGACCGTTCGCTTCGCGTTTTGCCGCTTTTAGCACCACCGACAGAGGTCTGCCATTGCGGGCTCGTGCCAGAGGCCTGAGTTCTGCTCTCGATAAGGGCAGATGATGATCAAAGTTTGTGCATGTGCCGCATCGGCGATCTGCGACGCTCGAAGCTGAGCCTGAAGGACCCCATGACCCGCCCTGAACCGCTCCTGTCCGCACATCAGATGAGAGAGGCCGACGCCGCTGCGATCGCGGCCGGCACCCCGGGCTTTGCCCTCATGAGACGGGCCGGACAGGCTGTTGCCGATGTCGCCGCGCGGATGGCGGCTCCCGGATCCCGGGTGGTGGTGGCGGCCGGGCCCGGAAACAATGGCGGGGACGGTTTCGTCGTGGCTACGCTTCTGGCCGCACAGGGCTATCCCGTCACGGTCGCGCTCCTGGGCGAGCGGGACCGGCTCAAGGGAGATGCTGCGCTCGCGGCAGCGGAATGGACCGGCGAGACAACTTCTCTGGCGGACGCGCCCTTCGAAAAGGCCGACCTCATTCTCGATGCCATGTTCGGGACAGGCCTCGTCCGCGACCTCGAGGGCAAGGCCCGCCAGGCAGTGGAGCGCATAAACGCCTCGGGTCGCCCCGTCCTGGCAGTCGACCTGCCGTCAGGCCTCGACAGCGATTCGGGTGCCGTGCGGGGAGTCGCCGTCCTGGCCGAGCGGACCGTGACCTTCGCGGCTCGCAAGCCCGGGCTTCTGCTCCTGCCGGGGCGACATTATTGCGGCGAGGTCGTGCTTGCCGATATCGGCATCGATCCCCGGCCGGGCGCTGCCCGCATCAATACCTTTGCCAACAGCCCAAGCCTCTGGAGCAAATTCCTGCCGAGGCCCGAGGCGAGCGGGCATAAATATGACCGTGGCCATACCCTGGTCGTCTCGGGAGGCGCGACCCGCACGGGTGCGGCCCGGTTGGCGGCCCGCGCTGCCCTGCGGATTGGGTCCGGCCTTGTCACGGTTGCATCACCGCCGGAGGCTCTCGGGGTTAATGCGGCTCATCTCACGGCCGTGATGCTGCGGGGCTGTGACGGCCCGGAGGGACTGCATGCGATTCTTGCGGATGAGCGGTTCAACACCCTGATTCTCGGGCCTGCCCTTGGGGTGCATGCCGGCACCCGCGCCATGGTGACGGTGGCAGTTCATGCCCGGCGCAACCTTGTCCTCGACGCAGACGCCCTGACGTCCTTCGAGGGGCTGGCTTCGGAGCTTCACGGGGTTTTCGCAGCCCCAACGGTCCTCACCCCACATTCGGGAGAGTTCGTGCGCCTGTTCAAGGGACACGCGGATCTCCTTGATCCGCCTTCGAAACTTGAGCGTGCGCGGCGAGCAGCTGCCTATACGGGGGCCGTGGTGGTGTTCAAGGGAGCGGACACGGTAATCGCCGCGCCCGACGGCCGGGCGGCCATCAACGAGAATGGCACGGCTTATCTGGCGACGGCCGGAACGGGCGATACCCTCTGCGGCATCGTCGGCGGCCTGATGGCCCAGCACATGCCCGCCTTCGAGGCAGCCTGCGCGGGCGTCTGGATCCATGCGGAAGCAGGGGTAGCGTTCGGGCCGGGCCTGATTTCGGAGGACTTGGCGGAGATGGTGCCGGGGGTGCTGCGGCGTCTTCTCAGCTGACCTCGATCCAGGTCCACAAGCCCGCATCGAAGCGTTCCGTCACCATGGATTCCAGGAGCCACTTGCCCGGATTATCCGCCACGAAGGCGATCCTGCTGGTCTTGTTCTCAGGCACCTGGACGGTGTCGAGGAAGTAAGGCTGCCATCCGTCATCGAGGGCATGGAGCAGGCGGAAAACGTGCCCGTGCAAGTGGAAAGGCTGCACGAATGGGGTCTTGTTTATCAGAGTGAGAACGACAGGCGTGCCACGCTTCACCTTGAGGAGCGGCGCCGCCGCGTCGCCGGTCGCGCCATTGAGGCTCCAGGGACCCGGCTTCCCATCCAAAGCCTGGATAAGGACGTCCTTGCGGGTTGCCTTTTCCAGGGCGATCGCTTTCGGCAGCTTCGGGTTCGGCACCAGAGGCGCTATGGCCGGCCTGGCCGGTGCGGCCTTACCGGTCGTCACGAAGGTGACGAGAGGTATACCGTCCCCGATCAGCGCCACGATGGCTGCCTGGGCGTCAGCCTCGGCGGGCAGGTCAGCCAGAAGATCGTAGCGGCTGCCGAGCCCCAGGGGGAGGGACGCCTTCAGGGGCTCGAATGCCTCCGTCGGCTGGCCGTCCACGGCGATGACGGCGGGTTTCAGGCCGTCGAAACGCAGGCGCATGGCCCGGGCGTTGCAGGAATTCGCAATCCGCAGTCGCACGCGGCCGCCGGGAGGCGCCTCGATCCGCTGCGGCACGGGGTCGCCATTCACCGCCAGCAGGTTACCGAGCCGTCCCGCGGAACTTTCCGGGGCCGTTGCGGGAAGGAAGGGCGCCAAGGCCCCGTCTTCGGCGAGGCGCCAGTCATCGATCAGAAGCGGCAGGTCGAGGTCAACGGCAGGCGGAGAGGGTTCCTCGATGACGAGGAGGGCCGATAGACCGCGCTCCATCGGCTCCGCACTGCCGCCGGGCAGGCACGGGCGGATCAGGAAAGTGCCGGGCTCGGGAGGCACGAGGTCATAGGCGAAGGCCTCTCCGGGTGCGACCGGGCCCTGGGTGAGGCCGCCGACCCCATCCTGATCGTTGGGGCCGCGAAGCCCTTGAATATGCAGGCTCAGGGGGGCGGATGTACCGTTCCGGAACGTGAAGCCCAGCCGCTCTCCGGACTTCACCCGGAAGGCCGGGTTGAGGTGTCCCCCCAGGGTCAGGATCTCGGCCTCCGCGGCAGCATCCGGCCGCAGGCGCTTGCGTCCGGGGGCGGCCACGAGCTCAGCTGGCAGGGGCCGCCAGGGACCAGAATTGCCTGGGGTCGCCGCACCTGCGAGGCGGGAAGGGCCGAGGAGAATTGTGGCGAGGCCGGCGGTGGCGGCGCGGCGCGTGATCATGCGAATGGGCCTCTTGGGCAAAAGGTCGACCGGGATCGGGGTACAGGCCTGAACGCGAACGGCCAAGTTTTGTTGCGTTTTCGCCAGCCTCGCCCTTGGGCCGAACACGAATATTTTTGATGCAGCCGCCTGCAACCATGCTATAGAGCCCCGTCCCGGAGGAGGAGGTGCATCGCGCCGCCTCCCGCGCGGGCGTGGCGGAATTGGTAGACGCACTGGATTTAGGTTCCAGCGGCGAAAGTCGTGGGGGTTCGAGTCCCTCCGCCCGCACCAACTCCGTCAGAGTTGGTTTCCGGACGGCTCCCACGGGCCTGGTTGGCGGCGGCAGCCGCGGCGGCCGGAGCCTGGGACGAAGATTTTTTCGAGTAAGCGAAGGCGATATAACCATGCAGGTGACGGAAACTCTGTCCCAAGGCTTGAAGCGAGAATTCAAGGTTGTTCTTCCGGCGACGGAGCTGGAGCAGCGTCTCAACGACGAGCTGTCGACCCTTAAGGACCGGGTGAAAATCAATGGTTTTCGTCCGGGCAAGGTGCCGGTGGGGCACCTGCGCAGGGTCTACGGCCGCTCGGTGATGGCCGACGTCCTTCAGAACGCCGTCAACGAGGCGAACCGCAAGATCGTCGAGGACAACAGCCTCAAGCTCGCCCATGAGCCGCAGGTGAAGCTGCCGGAGGCCCAGGACGAGATCGAGAAGGTGATGGACGCCAAGGGCGATCTCGCCTTCACGGTGGCGCTCGAGGTCCTGCCCGAGTTCGAGCTGGTCGACCTGTCCGACGTTCAGGTGAAGCGCCCCATCGCGGAAGTCGCTGATGCCGAGATCACCGAATCGCTCGAGCGGATGGCGAAGCAGAACCGCACCTTCGAGCCCAAGAAGGGCAAGGCCGCCGAGGGCGACCGGGTGCTTGTGGACTTCGTCGGCCGCATCGACGGCACGGAATTCGAGGGCGGCAAGGGTGAGGACATCCGGGTCGAGCTCGGCTCCAACACCTTCATCCCGGGCTTCGAGGACCAGCTCGTCGGCGTGAAGGCCGGCGACACCAAGCTCGTCAAGGTTACGTTCCCGGCCAATTACCTGGCGGCCCACCTAGCCGGCAAGGAAGCCGAGTTCGACGTGACCGTGAAGGAGGTCGAGGCTCCGGGCGAGCTGAAGATCGACGACGAGCTCGCCAAGGGCTTCGGCATGGAGTCCCTGGACAAGCTGAAGGACGCCATCCGCAGCGCCATCCAGCGGGATTTCGAGGCCCAGTCTCGCCGCAAGGTGAAGAAGGAGCTCCTCGACGCTCTCGACGCCAAGTACAGCTTCGAGCTGCCCCCGAGCCTCGTCGAGCAGGAATTCAATGCGGTCTGGGCCCAGGTCCAGGGCGATATGAAGACCAATAACCGGACCTTCGAGGACGAGGATACCACCGAGGAAGAGGCTCGCGCCGAGTATCAGAAGATCGCGGAGCGTCGGGTCCGTCTCGGCTTGGTGCTTGCACAGATCGGTGAGAAGACCGATATCAAGATCTCCGACGACGAGGTCACCCAGGCTCTCGTCGAGCGGGTTCGCCAATATCCGGGCCAAGAGAAGCAGGTTTGGGATTTCTACCGCAAGAATCCGCAGGCTCTGGCCGAGATCCGGGCGCCCCTGTTCGAGGAAAAGGTCGTCGATCAGATCCTGTCCCAGGTGAAGGTCGAGGAAGAGACCGTTTCCAAGGAAGCGCTTTTCGGCGACGACGAGGACGAGGAGGCTGTCTCCGAGTCCAAGCCGAAGTCGAAGGCCAAGGGCGCCAAGAAATCCAGCAAGAGCGAGTAACGCGCCTGCCGGCCGTCTCGCCGCTTGCATCATCTATCGGCCGCGCGCCCGCGCGGCCGGACTTTGGAGCAGTGAGACGATGAGAGACCCGGTCGCGTTGTACAACAACACGCTCGTCCCCATGGTGGTCGAGCAATCGAATCGCGGGGAACGCGCCTTCGACATCTATTCGCGTCTTCTGCGCGAGCGGATTATCTTCCTGACCGGGCCGGTCGAAGATTACTCGGCCTCGCTGATCGTGGCACAGCTTCTGTTCCTCGAGGCCGAGAACCCCAAGAAGGAAATTTCCTTCTATATCAACTCGCCGGGTGGCGTCGTGACCTCCGGCCTCTCGATCTACGATACCATGCAGTTCATCCGTTGCCCGGTCTCGACCCTGTGCGTGGGGCAGGCGGCTTCCATGGGCTCGCTCCTCCTGACTGCCGGTGAGCCGGGGCAGCGTTTCGCCCTGTCGAATGCCCGAATCATGGTCCACCAGCCCTCAGGCGGTTACCAGGGCCAGGTCACGGACATCATGATTCATGCCCGCGAGAGCGAGGCCCTGAAGCGCCGACTCAATGAAATCTACGTGAGGCATACGGGCCAGGACATCGCCTCCGTCGAGCAGGCCCTCGAGCGGGACAACTTCATGACGGCAGACGCCGCCAAGGAGTTCGGCCTCATCGACCAGGTCCTGGCTAAGCGCCCCGAGCCGGCCGCGCCGCAGCCCTGATCCAGAATAGCTGGGGACAAGTTCGGGGCTGGTGCGTCTTTTTGGCGTCCTGCCCCGTTCCTATTGATCAGGTCCTATTCTGCGTGTTTGCATGCAGATTCGGGACGCGGACCGAAGGTGGCTCGAATTTTTTCCAGTGCCGGAACCTTTCATTAGCTCCGGCGCTCCTAAACTTAAGGATGCCGGGTCGGTATGGGCCGTCCCGGCGTCGATTGGAGATGTGAGAATGACCAAAGCTGGCGGCAACGACTCCAAGAGCACGCTTTACTGCTCCTTCTGCGGCAAGAGCCAGCACGAGGTTCGCAAGCTGATCGCTGGCCCGACCGTATTCATCTGCGACGAATGCGTCGAGCTGTGCATGGACATCATCCGGGAGGAATCGAAGTCATCGCTGGTAAAGTCCCGCGACGGCGTTCCGACCCCGAAGGAGATCAGCCGAGTCCTCGACGATTACGTCATCGGCCAGGAGCACGCCAAGAAGGTGCTCTCGGTTGCAGTGCACAATCATTATAAGCGGCTGGCCCATGCCACGAAGCACAACGACGTGGAGCTGGCCAAGTCCAACATCCTGCTGATCGGGCCCACGGGCTCGGGCAAGACCCTTTTGGCCCAGACCCTTGCGCGGATCCTGGACGTTCCGTTCACCATGGCGGACGCCACGACCCTTACGGAAGCCGGCTATGTGGGTGAGGATGTCGAGAATATCATCCTCAAGCTGCTCCAGGCGTCCGATTACAACGTGGAGCGGGCCCAGCGCGGCATCGTCTATATCGACGAGATCGACAAGATTTCTCGCAAGTCCGACAACCCGTCCATCACTCGGGACGTGTCGGGCGAGGGTGTACAGCAGGCCCTCCTGAAGATCATGGAGGGCACGGTGGCGTCGGTTCCGCCCCAGGGCGGCCGCAAGCATCCCCAGCAGGAGTTCCTGCAGGTGGACACCACCAACATCCTGTTCATCTGCGGCGGCGCCTTCGCGGGCCTCGAGCGGATCATCTCCGGCCGCGGCAAGGGCACGTCCATCGGTTTCGGTGCCAATGTCGAGGCTCCGGACGACCGTCGTACGGGCGAGATCTTCCGGGGCGTCGAGCCTGAGGACCTGCTGAAGTTCGGCCTCATTCCCGAATTCGTCGGCCGTCTGCCGGTTCTCGCCACTCTTGAGGATCTGGACGAGGAGGCCCTGAAGCGCATCCTCCAGGAGCCGAAGAACGCCCTGGTGAAGCAGTACCAGCGCCTGTTCGAGATGGAGAACGTCAACCTCACCTTCCAGGAAGAGGCTCTGTCGATGATCGCCCGCAAGGCGATCGAGCGGAAGACGGGTGCCCGTGGCCTGCGCTCCATCATGGAGGGCATCCTCCTCGAGACCATGTACGATCTGCCCGGCCTCGACTCTGTCGAGCAGGTGGTCATCGGGCCCGAGGTGGTCGAAGGCAAGGCGAAGCCCCTGTTCATCCATGGCGATCGCGGCGACCAGACCGCGAGCGCCAGCGCATAAGACCCATGATTGCGGTGCCGGGGACTGTTCTTGAAACGTTGTCTCCGGCACGCCACATTAACTCTTGCGCGAACACCGTCCGCTCATCGTTCCGAGGGCCGGTGCCGCGTACCGGACGCAGCCCATCGTACAAGCTTGAGCGTTTCGGTTGTCCGTCCGCGGACCCGCTCATTGGAGGGGCCTGCCGGACGTTTCGAAAGGATGTCGTCTCATGACACAAACGAAGCCACGTCAGCCTGTCGTGCCAGGCTCGACAGGAACCTATGCGGTTCTGCCTCTGCGCGACATCGTCGTCTTCCCGCATATGATCGTGCCGCTGTTCGTCGGCCGCGAGAAGTCGATCCGCGCGCTCGAGGAAGTGGTCAAGGGGGACCGTCACATTCTTCTGGCGACTCAGATCGATGCGACGGATGACGATCCGGCAACGGATGCGATCTACAAGGTCGGAACCCTGGCCAATGTGCTCCAGCTCCTGAAGCTCCCCGACGGCACCGTCAAAGTGCTCGTGGAGGGCGCCAGCCGTGCCCAGGTGAAGGCCTATACGCGCACGGACGAATATTACGAAGCGGAAGCCGAAGTGCTCCCGGACGCTCTGGGCGACCAGATCGAGGCCGAGGCGCTGGCACGCTCCGTCGTGTCCGAATTCGAGAATTACGTAAAGCTCAATAAGAAGGTCTCGCCCGAGGTGGTCTCGGCCGTGACCCAGCTCGACGAGCCGTCCAAGCTCGCCGACACGATCGCGTCGCACCTGGCGATCAAGATTGCCGACAAGCAGGCGATCCTTGAGATCCCGACCGTGGCTCAGCGGCTCGAGAAGGTGCTCGGCCTGATGGAGAGCGAAATCTCCGTCCTGCAGGTTGAGAAGCGGATCCGCACCCGCGTGAAGCGTCAGATGGAGAAGACGCAGCGCGAGTACTACCTCAACGAGCAGATGAAGGCGATCCAGAAGGAGCTCGGCGACGATGAAGGTCGCGACGAGCTGGCCGAGCTCGAGGAGAAGATCGAGAAGACCAAGTTCACGAAGGAAGCCCGCGAGAAGGCGATGGGCGAGCTGAAGAAGCTCCGCCAGATGTCGCCCATGTCGGCCGAGGCGACCGTCGTGCGCAACTATCTCGATTGGCTGCTCGGCATTCCGTGGAACCGCCGCTCGAAGATCAAGAAGGATCTCAACGCCGCCCAGAATCTCCTCGATGCCGATCATTACGGCCTCGACAAGGTCAAGGAGCGCATCGTCGAGTATCTGGCCGTGCAGCAGCGCGCCAACAAGCTCACGGGTCCGATCCTGTGCCTCGTCGGCCCTCCGGGCGTCGGCAAGACCTCGCTCGGCAAGTCCATCGCGAAGGCGACCGGCCGCGAATTCGTTCGCATGTCGCTCGGCGGCGTGAGGGACGAGTCCGAGATCCGTGGTCACCGGCGCACCTATATCGGCTCGATGCCCGGCAAGATCATCCAGTCGATGCGCAAGGCGAAGACCTCGAATCCGCTCATCCTGCTCGACGAGATCGACAAGATGGGCATGGATTTCCGTGGCGATCCGTCGGCGGCCCTGCTCGAGGTCCTCGATCCTGAGCAGAACAACTCGTTCAACGACCATTACCTTGAGGTCGATTACGACCTGTCCAACGTGATGTTCGTGACGACCGCCAACACCTTGAACATCCCGGCGCCGCTGCTCGACCGCATGGAAGTGATCCGTATCGCGGGTTACACCGAGGAAGAGAAGGCGGAGATCGCCCGCACGCACCTGATCCCGTCTGCCGTGAAGAAGCACGGTCTCGGAGAGAAGGAGTGGTCGATCGGCGATGAGGCTCTGCTCATGCTCATCCGGCGCTACACCCGCGAGGCGGGCGTGCGTAACCTGGAGCGCGAGATCTCGAACCTCATCCGCAAGGCCGTGAAGGAGATCCTGATCTCCAAGGTCAAGACCGTGGAGGTCACGACCGCCAACCTGCCCGACTTCCTTGGTCCGCCGCGCTTCCGCTACGGTGAGGTCGAGGCCGAGGACATGGTCGGCGCGGTCACGGGCCTGGCCTGGACGGAGGTGGGCGGCGAGTTGCTGACCATCGAGGGCATCATGATGCCCGGCAAGGGCAAGATGACCGTCACGGGCAACCTCCGGGACGTCATGAAGGAATCGATCTCGGCTGCGGCGTCCTATGTCCGCTCCCGGGCCCTCGATTTCGGCGTCGAGCCGCCCCTGTTCGACCGTCGAGACATCCACGTGCACGTGCCGGAAGGTGCGACGCCGAAGGACGGTCCCTCGGCCGGCATCGCGATGGCCACGGCCATCGTGTCGGTGATCACCAGCATCCCGGTTCGTCGTGACATCGCCATGACGGGCGAAGTCACGCTGCGGGGCAGGGTGCTTCCCATCGGCGGGTTGAAGGAGAAGCTTCTGGCGGCTCTGCGCGGCGGCATCAAGAAGGTCTTGATCCCTGAGGAGAACGCCAAGGATCTCGTCGACATCCCGGCGAGCGTGAAGAACGGCCTCGAAATCGTGCCGGTCTCCCGCATGGACCAGGTTCTCCAGCACGCCCTGGTGCGGATGCCGGAGCCGATCGAATGGGATGAGGCGACGAGCCTGAACGCTCCGAAACCGGCAGAGGTCGAGGACGATTCGGTCGGCGTGATCGCCCACTAAATCTTACGTTACGGCACTTTTAGACATGGCCCCCGGATGCGAATCCGGGGGCTCATTTTTTGGTGTGGAACGTTCTAAAGTGGCTTATTTCAGCCGTTTCGGGACTTGCGCACGGCCGAGCTTTGCGCCACACGGATCTCCCTGAAACGATGGCACATCGATATGTGGCCATCGGGATCACTGGAGGATACCAAATGAACAAAGGCGAGCTCGTTGCGGCTGTCGCCGACAAGGTGGGGCTGTCTCGCGGTCAGGCTGGTGAAGCCATCGACGCCGCGATCGAGGCCATCACGACTGCCCTCAAGAAGGGCGATGAGGTGAAGATCGTCGGCTTCGGCACCTTCGTGGTGACCGACCGCGCCGCCGGCGAGGCGCGCAACCCGCGCACCGGCGAGAAGGTCAAGGTTCCGGCCTCGAAGACTCCCAAGTTCCGCGCCGGAGCGGGCCTGAAGGAAGCCGTGAACGGGAAGTAATCGCTTTTTGGCGATCTTTTCGACCTCAGAGGGCCGACCGCGCTTGCGTTGTCGGCCTTCTCTTTTTATGTGAGGCGGCAGGGGCGGTTAGCTCAGTTGGTAGAGCATCTCGTTTACACCGAGAGGGTCGGCGGTTCGAGCCCGTCACCGCCCACCATTGTCGCAGTT
>Ga0182741_1000784_pt1 | contig 44961 bp, 45 predicted proteins | sample eDN5th37CBELigOP_FD_128874 | JGI IMG/M metagenome (GOLD analysis project Ga0182741, IMG submission 128874) | Enriched Organic Plus compost microbial communities from Emeryville, California, USA - eDNA 5th pass 37_C BE-Lig OP (version 2) (version 2) ... | reverse complement strand
CTCGTCGAACGGGTTCATCGACATCTTCACATTCGCCAGATCGACACCCGTGCCATCCGCGCGAACCCGCGCCTTCACGTTGTAGTCGATCACCCGCTTCACTGGCACGAGGATCTTCATCGGATGCTCCTCAATAGAACGCCTGCAGCCCGGTGATCGCGCGGCCCAGGATCAGGGCATGCACGTCATGGGTGCCTTCGTAGGTGTTGACGGTTTCCAGATTGACCATGTGCCGGATCACCTGGAATTCCTCGGAAATCCCATTGCCGCCATGCATGTCGCGGGCAACCCGCGCGATCTCCAGCGCCTTGCCGCAGTTGTTGCGCTTGACGACGGAGATCATCTCGGGCGCGGCATTCGCAACGTCGAGCAGGCGCCCCACCTGCAAGGAAGCCTGAAGGCCCAGGCTGATCTCGGTCAGCATATTTGCCAGCTTGAGTTGGTAGATCTGCGTGTTCGCCAAGGGCTTGCCGAACTGCTTGCGGTCGAGGCCATATTGTCGCGCGGCATGGAAACAGAACTCGGCTGCGCCCAGCACCCCCCAGGAAATGCCGTAGCGGGCGCGGTTAAGGCAGCCGAACGGACCCTTCAGCCCCTCGACATGTGGCAGAAGCGCGTCCTCGCCCACCTCCACACCGTCCATCACGATCTCGCCGGTGATCGAGGCGCGCAGGCTTAGCTTGCCGCCGATCTTGGGCGCCGACAGGCCCCTGGTTCCCTTGTCCAGCACAAAGCCGCGGATCTTGCCGCCATGCGCCTCGGACCTAGCCCAGACCACGAAGACATCGGCGATGGGGCTGTTCGAGATCCACATCTTCGTGCCGTTGAGAACATAGCCAGCCGCGGTCTTCTTCGCCGTGGTCTTCATCCCGGCGGGGTCGGATCCCGCATCGGGCTCCGTCAAGCCGAAGCAGCCGATGAACTCGCCCGAAGCCAGTTTGGGAAGATATTTGCGGCGCTGTTCCTCGGATCCGTAGGCATAGATCGGATACATCACCAGAGAGGCCTGCACCGACATCATGCTGCGATAGCCGCTATCGACCCGCTCAACCTCGCGCGCGATCAGGCCGTAGCTGACGTAGTTCGCGCCGATGCCGCCATATTCCTCGGGGATGGTGACGCCCAACAGGCCCATCGCGCCCATTTCACGGAAGATTTCGGGGTCGGTTTCCTCTTTCGCGAAAGCTTCGATCACACGCGGCTGCAGCTTTTCCTGCGCATAGACCCGGGCGGCATCGCGGATCGCCCGCTCGTCCTCCGTCAGCTGCCCATCCAGCCGGAGGGCGTCCTCCCAGTCGAAACGCGACAGTTCAGGGACGTCCTTCGGGCTGGGTTTCGGTCTATCGGTCATCAGAAATCCTCCGGGAATCAAACACGTTCGAGAAGCAGTGCCGAGCCCTGGCCGACGCCGATGCACATCGTGACAAGGGCGTGGCGGCCGGTGCCCTGCGACAGATCGAAGGCGGCGGAACCGGCGATGCGGGCGCCCGACATGCCCAGCGGATGGCCAAGCGCGATGGCGCCGCCATTGGGGTTCACGCGGGGGTCGTCGTCCGCAAGGCCCAGGCTACGGGTAACGGCCAGCGCCTGCGCTGCGAAGGCCTCGTTCAGCTCGATCAGCGCCACCGCCTCGATGCCGATCCCGGCCTTTTCCAGCAGCTTGCGCACCGCAGGCACCGGGCCGTAGCCCATCACGCGTGGCGCGACACCGGCCGAGGCGCCACCCACGACGCGCGCGCGTGGCGTCAGGCCGTGGCGCTTCACCGCCACCTCCGACGCCACGATCAACGCCGCCGCACCATCGTTCACGCCGCTGGCGTTGCCGGCAGTGACCGACCCGTCAGGCCGGGTGATCGGCTTCAAGCGGGTCAGATCCTCAAGCGTGGTGGCGCGGGGGTGTTCGTCCTGAGTCACTTCGGCCGTCTTGCCGCGCCCGAGCGCAACGGTCACCGGCAGGATTTCCTGCGCCAGCCGGCCGCTCGCCTGCGCCGCAGCGGCTTTCTGCTGCGAGCGCAGGGCGAAGGCGTCCTGATCCTCGCGGCTGATCGCGTGATCGTCGGCCAGGTTCTGCGCAGTCTCGGGCATGGAGTCGGTGCCGTATTGCGCCTGCATCCGCGGATTGACGAAGCGCCATCCGATGGTGGTGTCATGGATTTCGTGCGCGCGGCTCCAGGCACCCGGCGCCTTGGGCAGCACGAAAGGCGCGCGGGTCATGCTTTCGACGCCCCCGGCGATGGCCAGATCCATGTCGCCCGACTGGATCGCGCGGGCGGCAGCCGCGACGGCCTCGAGCCCCGAGCCGCAGAGGCGGTTCACCGTCACCCCCGGCACGGTTTCCGGCAGGCCCGCCAGCAATAGCGCCATGCGCGCGACGTTGCGATTGTCCTCGCCGGCCTGGTTGGCGCAGCCCAGCCAGACCTCCTCCACCGCCGCTGGGTCGAGGCCCGGATTGCGCGCCAGAAGCGCCGCCAGCGGCAGCGCGGCCAGATCGTCGGTGCGCAGCGGGGCCAGCGCCCCGCCATAGCGGCCGATCGGCGTGCGGATATAATCGCAGATGAAAGCGTCGGTCATCGGATCCTCACAATTCTTCGGGGGTCTTGCCTTCGGCCGCGGCGCGGGCCAGCAGGTCGGGAACGCTCCAGGACAGTGGGTCTTCGGCGGCATAACCTTCGATCCGCCGCAGGATTTCAGACAGGCCGACGCGGCCCGCCCAATGCATCGGCCCGCCGCGCCAGCGCGGAAAGCCGTAGCCGTGGATCATCACGAGGTCGATGTCGGCCGCGCGTTCAGCAATCCGTTCGCCAAGGATACGGAAGCCCTCCTCGACCATCGCGGCAGTCGCACGGGCCACGATCTCCGCGTCGGTGAATCGACGCCGTACAATCCCCGCCCGCGCGCTTTCCTCCACCACGATCCCGTCGATCAGCGCCGAGGATACGGCCTTGCCGCCCGTATGGTCATACCAGCCGGCGCCGGTCTTGCGGCCCAGGCGGCCGGTCTCCTCGACGATGCGGTCGGCGATGGGGATGTAGCGAAAGCCCGGCATGGTCTTCCAGCCCAGCCGCTTGCGGTTGGCATAGGCGATGTCCAGCCCCGACAGGTCCTGCACCTCGTAAGGCCCCATCGCCAGGCCGAAGCCGCGCATCGCTGCGTCGATCTGCGCAGGCAGCGCGCCCTCGATCAGCATCACGTCGCAGCACTGGCGATAACGGGTCAGGATGCGGTTGCCGATGAAGCCGTCGCAGACCCCGGCCAGCACCGGAATCTTCCTCAGCCGCGCCGCGAGCCGCAGGGCGGTGACAAGGGTTTCCGGCCCGGTGTCCCGCGCCCGGATCACCTCGACCAGCTTCATCACATGCGCCGGGCTGAAGAAATGCAGGCCGAGGAAGCGCGTGGGATTGCGCAGCCCCTCGGTGATCCGGTCAGGGTCCAGATAGGAGGTATTGGTTGCCAGGATCGCGGTTTCCGGCAGGGCCGCATCCAGCGCGGCGAAAACCTGGCGCTTGACCGACAGATCCTCGAACACGGCCTCGATGGCAATGTCCACCGGGGGCAGATCGTCATAACCGGCGCAGAAGGTGAACAGCCGCTCCATGTCCGAAGCGGCCCGTTCCGCACTGGCCTTGCCACGCTTGACCGCATCGTCGAACAACCGCGCGATATTGGCACGGGCTCGTTCCACAGCGGCGGCGTCGGTCTCAACCAGCGTGACGGTGACGCCAATACCGGCCAGGGCATAGGCAATGCCCGCGCCCATCGTGCCGCCGCCCACAACCACGGCCGAACGGACATCCGCCCCCTGGGCCTTGCCCTGCCCCATTGCGGCGCGTTCGGCAAAGAAGACATAGCGCAAGGCAGCGGCCTGATCGCCGGTCTTCAGATCCAGAAAGTTCTGGCGTTCCAGCGCCAGCCCCTCGGCCAAGGACAGGCGCACGGCAGCTTCGATCAGGTCGATGGCCCTTTGCGGGGCGATCTGCTGCGGGCTGCGCCGGGCGGCCTGCTTTCGGGCAGCCTCGATGGCGACGGGATCGCAGGCGGGCGCGGGCCGCGCGCCGGTCGCGGGACGATCCGGCAGGGCCAATATCCGCGCCGCGGCCACAGGATCGTCGGTCACGGCATCGACGAGGCCGATCCGCAGCGCCTCGGCCGCACCGATCACCCGGCCCTCGGGGATCAGCGACAGCGCCTGCTCCAGCCCGACCAGCCGCGGCAACCGCAGCGTGCCGCCCGCACCGGGGACCACGCCCAGCGTCACCTCGGGCAGGCCCAGGGTCGCGCGGGACGCCGCCACCCGCGCGGCGCAGGCCAGCGCCAGTTCCAGCCCGCCACCCAGTGCCGCGCCGTTGATCGCGGCCACGACCGGCACCGGGAAGTTCTCGATCCGGTTTGCGATATCGGGCAGATGCGGTGGCCGCGGCGGGGCCGAGAACTCTTTCGCATCCGCCCCGGCGACAAAGGTTTTTCCCGCGCCGGTCAGCACCACGCGCGCGACGCCGGCGGCTTCCGCCCGGTCCAGCGCCATCATCAGCCCCGCGCGCACCGCGCGCGAGGCGACGTTCACCGGCGGGTTGTCGATGGTGATCACCGCGATGTCGTCGGCAAGGGAAAGGTGAACCGCGTCGCTCATGTCTGCCTTTCAGAGATGCGGGTGGATGCCGCCGGAGACGGCCATGATTTCGCCGGTGACAAAGCGGGCCGCGTCCGAGGCGAAGAAGGCCACCGCTTCGGCGATTTCCTCGGGTTCGGCCATGCGGCGATTGAAGGCCAGCGCGGTCAGCCGCGCCGCCTCGGCCTCGGGCATGTTCTGCGTGACCGAGGTGCGGGTCAGCCCCGGCGCGACGGCGTTGACGGTCACGGCGGGGGCCAGTTCGGCCGCAAGGCTACGTGTCAGCGAGGCGATGGCGGCCTTGGCGGCTGCGTAATCCACCTGCCCCGCCTCGCCGCCGAACACCACCGTCGCGAAGTTGACGATCCGGCCGAACCTGCGCTCAACCATCCCCGGCGCGAAGGCCCGGATCAGGTGGAAATTGCCCATCAGGTTCAGCTCGAAGGTCGAGCGGAACTGCGCCTCGTCCATTTCCAGGAACGGAGTGTAGAGCCGGGGCGAGCGGATACCGCCCACGGTATTGACCAGCACATCGGCGCCGCCGAAGCCTTCCTGCGCCAGGGCGCAGAACGCCTCGGCCTCAGCTGCGGCGGTAATGTCGCAACGCAACGAAACAATGCGCGCGGCAGGATATTCGGTGCCCAGAAGCGCCACGGTTTCCGCCAGCCGTGTGCCCGAGATGTCGGTCAGGGCCAGAGCCTCTGCCCCGTCCTGCAACAGCCGCCGGGCGACGGCGCGACCCATCGGGCCGCCTGCCCCTGTCAGCACGACACGCGGTCCCGCGATACGGGTCATTTCTTCATGGCCTCGTATTCGGCCCGCAGTTCGTTGCGCAGCGCAAATTTCTGGATCTTGCCCGATGCGGTCGAAGGCAGGCGGTCGCGAATTTCCAGCCGCTCGGGGAAATACTGCTTGGCCAGATGAAGGCCGGACAGGAAGTTCACCATCGCCGGGAGGTCGATGCTTTGGCCGGGCTTCGGCACGATGAAGGCGCAAGCACGCTCGCCCAGCCTTTCGTCCGGATAGGCAACGATGGCGACCTGCTGCACGGCCGGATGCTTGTAAAGCAGCGCCTCGACCTCGACGACCGGAATATTCTCGGCGCCCCTGATGATCACGTCCTTGGAACGGCCGCAGATCCGGATATAGCCCTGCTCATCCATGCGCGCGATGTCGCCGGTATCGAACCAGCCCTCGGCATCGGTAGCGTTCCATTGCGGACGCTTGAGATAACCGGCGAAGTTCGAACAGCCGCGCACGAACAGTTCTCCCTCCTGCCCCGGGCCCAGCGGCATGCCGTCGGGGTCGCGGATCTGCAGCTCCATCCCCGGCAGGGCAAAGCCGTCGGTCTGGACCGAACGCTCGTCAGGATCCTCGGGCGCGACCACCGTGACGGCGCCGTTCTCGGTCATGCCCCAGGCCGAAATGACCTTGGCGTCCAATATCCGCTGCGCCCGTTCGACCAGGGGTCCGGGGATCGCGGTGCCGGCGCAAAGGAAGATGCGCAGCGAGGAAGGATCGGTGGCGCCTTCCTCGACCGCCGAGGTCAGGTCCATCAGGAAAGGGGTCGAGGCCATGGTGAAGCTGACCCGCTCGTCCTGGATCAGCCGTGCGGCAAGATCCTTGTCCCAGCTGTCCATCAGGATCATGCGGGCGCACAGCATCACCGGCATCAGGAACCCATACATGAAGCCGGTCTGGTGCGCCATCGGCGAGAACATCAGCACGGTGTCATCCGCGCCCAGATGCAGCCGGTCGGCATAGGCCACCAGGTTGGAATACATCGTGTTGGCCGTATGCATCACGCCCTTCGGCTCGCCCGTGGTGCCCGAGGTGTAGATCAGCTGGCAAACGTCGTTCGCATCGCCCCGGTCACGAGCCGAGACGGCGCGCAGATCCGCGCCCACCTCCAGCGCCGGATCCAGCAACAGCGCATCGAAGCTGTTCGGTCCATCGCCGCCGGCAACGATGACATGGCGCAGGTCGGGCAGATCGGGGCGCATGCTCTCGGCCATGGTCTCGTGGTCGAAGCCGCGAAACAGTTTCGGCACCACAAAGGCCTTGGCCTCGCCATGCTTCAGCATGAACAGCAGCTCGTGTTCGCGAAAGATCGGCATCACCGGATTGAAGACCACGCCCAGCTTGCGGCAGCCGATGTAGAGCGCGACGAGCTCCCAGCTGTTGGAAAGCTGGCAGGCCAGCACGTCGTCGCGGCCAAGGCCGAGCCTGCGCAGCCCCGCCGCCACGCGCCAGGACAGCGCGTCAAGCTCGGTCCAGGTCAGGTCGCGGCGGTCGCCGGTCGCTGTCACGATGCTGGTCAGCGCCACCGCCTGCGGCTTTTCGCGCAGACAATCCTCGAAATAGTCGAGCAGCGTCTTGCCGGGCCATAGACCCTCGGCCTCCATCCGGGCGCGGCGCGGTTCGATCAGGACGGCATCGAATTTCATGGGTTCTTCCTCCCCTTTTTCTCCCGGCTCAGCCGGTGACGGTCTTGCCGGCCCGCTCGCGGGCGATGATGTTCTTCATGATGTGCGCGGTGCCGTCGCCGATCTGCAGGCCCAGCACGTCGCGCAGCCGCTGCTCGAACGGCAATTCGTTGGAATAGGCGGCATGGCCATGGATCAGCAGGCAGGCATGGATCGCCTCGTAGGCCAGCAGCGGCGGCCACCATTTCGCCATCGCAGCCTCCGCCACATGCGGCAGACCGTTGTCCTTGAGCCACAGCGCGTTCAGCGACAGCAACCGCGCCGCCTCGACCTTGGTGTCGAAATCGGCAAGCTGGTGGGTGATGCCCTGGAAGGCGGCCAGCGGTTTGTCGAAAGCCCTGCGCCCGCCGATATAGTCCCAGGTCTCGTCCAGCGATTGCCGCGCGGTGCCCAGGCATTGCAGCCCGATCAGCGAACGCGAGAAGTCGAAGCCCTGCATGACCTGGACGAAGCCCTTGCCCTCGTCTCCCAGCAGGTGATCGGCGGGCACGCGCACGTTGTCGAAGAAGATCGAGCCGCGGCCGATGGCGTGCTGGCCCAGGTCGGTGAAGCGGGTGGTGGAAATGCCGGGCGTGTCCATCGGCACGAAGACGGCGGAAATGCCGCGCGCCCTGTCCTCGGGCCTGCCGGTGCGGGCAAAGACCACCGCGCCTTTCGCCTGATCGGCGCAGGAGATCGAGGTCTTTTCGCCGTTGATGACATAATGGTCGCCGTCGCGTTCCATCCGCAAGCCCAGGTTCGCGGCATCCGAACCGCCACGCGGCTCGGTCAGGGCGATGGCGACGATCAACTCGCCCCCGATCAATTTGGGCAACCATTCGCGCTTGATCTCGGGATTGGCGAAATTCGCAAGAATCTGCCCGTTCAGCGAGGCGAGGATGTTGACATAGCCCATGTTGAAATCGCCCCGGGCGATTTCCTCGATGATGACGCCGGAATAGATGGCGCCGGAGCCGAGGCCGCCGAATTCCTCGGGCAGTTCCGGCGCGATCAGGCCAAGGCCGCCCATCTCGCGCAGAAGATCGGGGCCGAAGCCGCCCGCCTTCTCACGCGCCTGATAGCCGGGGGCCAGTTTCTCGGCGGCGAACTTGCGGGCGAGGTCGCGCAGTGCGTTCAGTTCCTCGGTGTCGAAGATGGTGGGATACATGGGCTGCCTCATTGAACCATCAGATATTTGCGGGTGATTTCCGGGTCGGCATAGAAGCCGTCCACGCTGCCGTTCCAGACCATCATGCCCCGGTCGATGACATAGACCCGGTCGGCGCAGCGACGGATCGTGTTCAGCGCCTGTTCGGACACGATCATCGACACCCCCTCGCGTTTCAGCGCGACGATGGCGTCGACCACCTCCTCGGCGATCTTGGGCGCCAGCCCCTCATGCGGCTCGTCGAGCAGCAGAAGCTTCGGGCAGGTCAGCAGCGACCGGGCGATGGACAGCATCTGCTGCTCGCCCCCGCTCATCACCCCTGCCTTGCGGTGACGATAGTCGTGCAATTGCGGGAACAGGCGGAACACCTCGTCCACCGTCCAGCGGCGGCGGCCGGCGGCCGGCGGCGGCGGCGACCGGCCGCGGCACGTTCAGGTTTTCCAGTACCGAAAGCGAGGCGAAGACGCGCCGGTCCTCGGGCACATAGCCCACGCCGCGGCGGATCACCTCATGCGGGCGCATCCCGGCCAGCGGGGCACCGTCGAAGACGATCTCGCCCCCCGTCACGGCAATCTGGTCACGGACGATGGACTTCATCGTCGAGGATTTGCCGACCCCGTTCCGCCCGATCAGGCAGACCACCTCGCCAGGCGCGACCTCCAGGTCGATCCCGTGCAGAACCTCGGCCTTGCCATAGGCGGCGTGCAGGTCTGAAATGCGCAGCATCATCAGTGCCCCCCTCCCAGATAGACGGCCTGCACCTCGTCATTGGCCTTGATGTCCTCGGGGCTGCCCTGGGCCAGGATCGCGCCGCGCACCATGACGGTGACGCGCCGGGCGATCTTCATCACCACGTCGATGTCGTGTTCGACGAAGATCAGCGTCTTGCCGGTGGCATCGACCCGTTCGGCCACCATCTCCATCAGGAAGTGGCGTTCCTTGATCGACATGCCGGCGGTGGGCTCGTCCAGCAGCAGCAGGTCCGGGTCAGCGGCCAGCGCCATGCCGAATTCCAGCCGCTTGCGGTCGCCGAGGCTCAAGTCCGCGACCGTATCCCGCGACCGTTCGGCCAGGCCCACGGTTTCCAGCATGGCGTGGGCACGGTCGATCTTTTCGGCATAGACCCGGCCCGAGAGCGAGGCCCATTTGCCCGAAGCGATGACGTAAGCCGCCATCATGTTTTCCAGCACCGACATGTGCAGAAAGGCGCGGCTGATCTGGAAAGTGCGGCCGATCCCCCTTTTGGCCAGCCGCGCCGGCGGCAGCGCCAGGATGTTCTCGCCCTTGAAGATCATCTCGCCCTCCACCCCCGGCAGTTGCCCGGCGATGCAGGCGATGAAGGTGGATTTCCCCGCCCCGTTCGGGCCGATCAGGGCGTGGCGTTCACCCCTGGGGATGTCGAAGGAGATGTCCTTCAGCGCGATGAAGGCACCATAGGCCTTGCGGATGTGGCGGGCGGAGAGGATCGGCTGCATCAGCGGATCCCCCCGAGCATCGCCCGCAGCCGGGCCGAGACACCGGCGAAGCCGGCCGGGGCCACCAGGCAGATCGCCAGCAGGATCAGGCCCAGCACCAGTTCCCATTCGTGGATCACCTTCGAGACGAAGGTGGCCAGCAATTCGTAGATGATGCCGCCCCAGATACCGCCGGCAAAGCTGTTCAAGCCGCCGATGACGACCATGATCAGCCCGTCCAGCGTGATGCCCAGACCGGCATAGTCGGGGAAGGCCGCGCCATGCAGCACCGAATAAAGCGTGCCCGCGACCCCGGCGAAAAAGGCGGCGATGACGAAGGCCACCAGCTGCACCCGCCGCGCACCCAGGCCAAGCGCCTCGGCCCGGTAGCGATCCTGCCCCACGGCGCGGATCGACAGGCCGAGCGGGGATTTCACGATCCCCCACAGCGCCAGCAGGCAGAGCGTGACCACCGCCAGCACCGCCGTCGCATAGCCCTTTTCGGAAAGGCCAAAGCGCGGGATCATGAAACCGGTGATGCCGGTATCGCCGCCGGTGAAGTCATACCACTGGAACAGCACGGTATAGGTGATCTGCGCGCAGGCCAGCGTCAGCATCGCGAAATAGATCTGCGTCAGCCGCACGCAGAGCGCGCCGAAGACCAGCCCGCCAAGTGCCGCGGCCAGCGGGCCGATAGCCAGCGCCAGTTCCGGCGGCACCCCGCCCCGCACAACGGCCAGGGTGAAGCCATAGGCGCCAAGGCCGAAATAGGCGGCATGGCCGAAGCTGACCATGTGGCCGAAGCTCATCAGCAGGTTCAGCGACGAGGCGAACAGCGCCATGATCATGATCTCGGTCATCATGGTCGAGGTCGAGGTCGACGCCATCCAGTTGATCGCCAGGACCGCGGCCAGCGCCGGGACCACGAATTGCCAGCTGACGGTGGCACGGGCCACCCTGGCCCAGAGGGTTTTCAGATCCTGCGCGGTCATCGTGCCGGGCCTCCCTGACGGCCCATCGAGCGGGCGATGAGAACGGCGGCCATGATCAGGAAGATCAGGACCATCGACAGGCGGGGGAAATACATCACCCCGATCGCCTTGGTGACGCCGACCACCAACGCACCGGCCAAAGCGCCGTACAGGTTGCCCAGCCCCCCGATCACGCAGACGATGAAGGCCGAGACGATGATGGTGGTGTCGAGCAGGTAATTCACCTCGCCATAGGGCGCGCTCAGCCCCCCGGCCAGACCGGCAAGAAACGCCCCGGCGGCAAAGACCGCGGTGAAGATCAGCTTCTCGTTCACGCCCAGAAGCGCGACCATGCCGCGGTCATCGGTGCCCGCGCGCAGAAGGATGCCCGCCCGGGTGAAGTAGATCACCCAGATCATCGCCAGCACCACGATGAGCCCGGCGGCAAAGATCGCGATGGGGAACAGCGGGAAATAGGTGTCGCCCACCACCAGCGCCCCCATCAGCGCATCGGGCATCTGCACCGAGACGCTGTTCGCGCCCCAGGTCATGCGCACCAGGTCGCGGATGATCAGCACCAGCGCCACGGTGACGATCAGCTGCAGGATACCATCCTTGCCGTAGATGCGGCGCAGCACAGTCGTCTCGAACAGGACGCCCAGGGCCGAGACGGCCGCCGCCGAAGCCGCCACGGCGACGAAAAACCCCCAGAGCGTGCCCGGCGCGATCAACGGCACCAGCTCATAGGTCAGGAACGCGCCCAGCATGTAGAAAGAGCCATGGGCGAAGTTGATGATGCGGGTGACGCCGAAGATCAGCGTCAGGCCCGAGGCGATCAGGAAAAGCGTCATGCCTTCCATGAGCCCATTGACGAGCTGGATCAGAACCATCTGGATTTCCTCTGGCTGGTCCCGGCGGATCATCCCGCCGGGACGGGTTCGCAGAGTGGCCTACCTGGCAGCTCCACGGGCCTGGAGGATCAGATCCTCGGCAGGCATCAGTGGCGCGCCCTCGAACTTTTCCACCTCGGTCAGGATCGGGAAATCGTAGCCTTCGACCTTGGCCGCCTTGCCGACATAGACCGGCGCGTTCATCTGGCCGTCCAGCGCGCGGATGGTCAGGCCCTTTTCGCGCAGCCCGTCGAAGCTGACCTGCGGCAGCGCGGCGATGATCGCATCGGCTTCGACGGTGCCGGCCTTTTCGGCCACGGCGGCATAGAAATGCAGCCCGTCATAGGCATTGATCGCCCAGTCGGTCGGATATTCGCCATAGGCGGCGCGATAGGTCTCGATGAAGGCGGTTACCTCTGGCGACTGTTCCAGCGCAAAGAACGGTGCGCGGGCGATGCCATAGACGTTGTCGGCGGGCATCGAGGCGCCTTGCGATTGCAACGTGTCCACCGTCATCAGCGTCACGAGATTGGTCTTCTGGAAAAAGCCGAACCCCTGCCCCTGCTTCAGCGTCGCGCCCAGCGAGGGACCGAACAGCGGGGCGAAGACCGCATCGGGCTGCTGCGCCAGCGTGGCGGTGATATAGGGCGCCATCGCGGTCTCGCCGACCTTGGCATAGATCGGATCGGCAAAGGCGATATCGGGGCGCAGCTCCTTCAGTCGCTCGGTGAAGGCCGCGACCGAGGTATGGCCCCATTCGTAGTCGGAACCAAGCGCCGAGATCTTCTTCCATTCGGGCTTCTTCGCCACATATTCGGCCGCAGCATAGGCCTCCATCGTGGCACTGGCCTGCACCTGCCAGAAATAAGGCTGGTAGAGTTCGATATTGGCCCGCTGGGTCGAGCCGATGGCGGCATAGAACGGCACTTTCAACTCGGCCGAGACCGCGCTTTCCGCCAGCATCACCGCTGAAGAACAGACACCGGTCAACACGTCGATCCTGTCCTTGGTGATCAGGTCGCGCGCGACCTTGGCGCCCTCGTCGGGCTTGGTCTGGGTGTCGCGCACAATCAGTTCGACCGGACGGCCCAGGATGCCGCCAGCCGCGTTGATCTCCTCGGCGGCGATCTTCGCGCCGTTCAGCCCGTCCTCGGACAGGGCAGCGCAGGCCCCGGTAAGGTCGGCGGCAAAGCCGACCTTGACCGGCCCGTCCTGCGCCCCGGCAGATGTGGCCAGGGCTGCCAGCACCGCAGCGACAACGGTTTTCTTGTTCTTCTCAAGCATGAACTCCTCCCCAAGTTGCTTGATAACCATTTATTTATCTTGAGAATTTTCGGAAATCTGGCTTGCGCTTCTCCTTGAACGCAATGCCGCCTTCCTTGCTTTCTTCGGTGTCGTAATAGAGGCTGAGCGCATACATCCCGAGCCCTGCAATGCCGCGCTGATGCTCGGTGTCGATGTTGAAGCTGCGCTTGGCGATGGCGATGGCGGTGGGCGATTTCTCCATGATCTCGGCGCACCAGCGGTCCACCTCGGCGTCCAGCTGGTCATCGGGGACAACCGTGTTCACCAGGCCCATCGCCAGAGCCTCGGCCGCCTTGTAGCGACGACACATGTACCAGATCTCGCGCGCCTTCTTCTCGCCCACCACGCGGGCCAGGAAGGCGGTGCCGAAACCGGGATCGACCGAGCCGACCTTGGGTCCGACCTGGCCGAACTGCGCGCTTTCCGCCGCGATGGTGAAATCGCAGATCGTGCACAGCACGTTGCCGCCGCCCACGGCAAAGCCGCGCACCTTGGCGATCACCGGCTTGGGCACGTCGCGGATGATGGAATGCAGATCCTCCATCGGCAGGCCGATGGTGCCGCGCCCGTCATACTGCCCCTCATGGGCGGATTGATCGCCGCCGGTGCAGAAAGCCCGCTCCCCGGCGCCGGTCAGCACGATAACCCCGATGGACTTGTCCCAGCCGGCCTTGTTGAAGGCGTGGATCAGTTCCTCGCAGGTCTGGCCGCGAAAGGCGTTCATCCTGTCGGGGCGGTTGATGGTGATGGTGGCGACGCCGTCCTTCACCTCATAGATGATGTCTTCATAGGTCATGGCTTTCCCTTTCATCCGTGCATGGTCAGGCCGCCCGAGACCGAGATCACCTGACCGGTGATGAAGGCCGCGTCGTCGCTGGACAGAAACAGGATCGCGCCTGGCAGATCTTCGGGCTTGCCCAGCCGCCCCAGCGGGACAGCCTTGGCAAATGCCACGCGCAGCTTTTCCTTGTCGCCGGCCGCTTCCATGAAGTTTTCCAGCATCCCGGTTTCGGTCACGCCCGGACAGACGGTGTTGAAGGTGATGCCGTAGCGGGAATGTTCGCGCGCCAGGGTCTTCATGAAGGCGATGACCCCCGCCTTGCAGGCGCCATAGACGGATTCCCCCGACGAACCGCCCCGGCCGGCGTCCGATCCGATCGACACGATGCGTCCGCCGGCACCGCGTGCAACCATCGATTCCAGCACCGGCTTGGTGATGTTCAGCACCGTGCGCAGGTTGATATCGATGATCTTGTTCCAAAAATCCGGGCCGGATTTCAGGAACGGCGTAAACAGATCCCAACCTGCATTGTTCACCAGCACATCGATGGGGCCGAACTCGGCCTCGACCCGGGCGACAGCGGCGGCGGAGGCCTCGTAATCGATCAGGTTCACCACCATCGCAGTAGCCTCGCCTCCAACCCCGCGGATCGCTTCGACGACCTGACCGGCCGCCTCGGCACCGACATCGGCCACGACGACCCGGGCTCCCTCCTCGGCGAAGCGCAGGCAGGTGGCCGAACCGATGCCACCACCGCCGCCAGTTACGACAACTACTTTCCCTTTCAGGCCACGCAAAGCGATCTCCTTCCTGACTTCAGGCCACAGGGTCTCGGCCAGAGAAATCGCATTTTCTTGCGATATTTCTGTTGCACTGCCTTGTCCGAATCCCTGGACGGCCTCCCTGACAGCATCCTGCAGCAGTCGCAAATTTATGTCAATATATTTACTTTATTTTGCCGCATCGGCACGGCTTGACCTTGGCCCCGACTGCGGCCAGATTGGCGGCATGGCGAAAAGTGGCAGGAAAATCGGGAATCTGGGGTCGGGGCTGAGCAATCGGCTCTTTTTCCGCCTCTACCAATGCGCCAACATGTTGCACAAGACCGGCACCCGGGCGCTGGACGAGCACCACGTCACCACGCAGCAATGGGCGGTGCTGGGGGCGCTGACCCGCCCCGCCTTCGAGAACGGCGTCCCGGTGGGCGATCTGGCGGCCTTCCTGCTGGTCAGCCGGCAGAACCTGACCGGTGTGCTGACGCGGCTGGAGGCGATGGATTACATCGAGCGCGCGGTGGACCAAAACGACAACCGCTCGCGCCTGATCCGCCTGACCGACAAGGGCCGCAGCCTCTGGGACGAGGACATGCGGCCGGTGATCTCGGATTACTACGACAAGGCGCTGCGCGGCTTCTCGACCGAGGATCGGATCCACATGATCCATTACCTCGACAAGATGCTGCGCAATTTCAAGGATATCGACCCGGAGGCCGGGCCGGACAGGAAGGCGGCGGAATAGCCCGCCGCCCCGGCCACGCTAGAGACCGGCCCGCGCCCGCGCCTCTGCCGCCATCGCCTTGGCGATGATGATCTGCTGGATCTGCGTCGTGCCCTCGTAGATGCGGAACAGCCGCGCGTCACGATAGAGCTGCTCGGCCCGGTATTCGCGGATATAGCCATTGCCGCCATGCACCTGCACGTTGCGGTCGGCGATCCGGCCCACCGCCTCCGAGGCGAACATCTTGGCGCAGGAGGCCTCGACCCCGACATCCCGGCCATCGTCGCGCTTGCGCGCCGCGTCCAGCACCATGCAGCGTGCCGCATAGGCATCGGCGCGGGAATCGGCGAACATCGCCTGCAGCAGCTGGAAATCCGCCAGCGGCCGGCCGAACTGCCGGCGCGCGACGGCATAGTCCAGCATGTCGTCGATGATCCGCTCGGCCAGGCCGACACAGGCCGCCGCGATATGCAGCCGCCCCTTGTCCAGCACCTTCATCGCCGTCTTGAACCCCTGCCCCTCGACCCCGCCGATCAACGCCGAGACCGGCACGCGGCAATCGTCCAGGATCACGTCGCAGACATGGGCGCCCTGCTGGCCCATCTTCTTTTCCGGCTTGCCCAGGGACAGGCCGGGCGCGTCACGCTCGACCGCAAAGGCCGAGACGCCGGCAGCGCCCTTCTGCCCGGGATCGGTGCGCGCCATGACGGTGAACAGCCCGGCGTGGGGGGCGTTGGTGATGAAACGCTTGGTGCCGTTCAGCACATAGAAGTCGCCGTCCCTCCGGGCCGTCGCCTTGATCGAACCGGCGTCCGAGCCGACATCCGGCTCGGTCAGCGCGAACGAGCCGATCAACTCGCCCGAGGCCAGCCGCGGCAGGTATTTCGCCTTCTGCTCGGGGGTGCCGTCGATGGCGATGCCCTGCATGCCGATGCCGACATTGGTCGCGAACATCGAGCGGAAGGCCGGCGCGGCGCGGCCGAGCTCGAAGATGGCCATGACCTCCTCCTCCATGGTCAGGCCCAGCCCGCCGTATTCCTCGGGTGCGGTCAGCCCGAACAGGCCCAGCTCACGCATGCCGGCAACGATCCGCTCGGGAATGGCGTCGGTTTCGGCAACCTCGGCCTCGGCCGGGATCAGCTGCTCGTCCACGAAGCGGCGCAAGGTCGCGCAAAGCTGCGCGAGCGTATCGGGATCCATCGCCATCTCATCCTCCGCATTTATGACAATATATTTATATATAATCTCATGGAGAACATCCATCAAGCCAGAATTTATAAGCATTAGCTGTCAAAGTTTGTGGCGCCGATATGCAACCTATTGCCATATTATGACAATGCATTTACCTTTCCGCCGGAGGGGGAGGAATCTGCATGAAAGCTATCGTTCTGCATAAGCGGGGTCTCGACGGGGTCAGCCTGGACGACCTGCCGGCCTCGGATTGTCCGCAAGGCTGGGCGCGGGTGCGCATGGTCGCGGCCTCGGTCAATCGGGTCGATCTCTACATGCGCGACAATGGTGCCGGCATCACCCACGACCTTCCGCTGATCATGGGCGTGGATGGCGTGGGCGAGGTGATCGAGGCGCCGGGCGATTCCGGGCTGGCGTCGGGGGACCGGGTCATCCTCTATCCCTACGAGTTCTGCGGCGCCTGTCGGCCCTGCCTTGCCGGGGACCAGCCGCTTTGCCATTCCGCCCGCATCCTGGGCGAGCATCGCCACGGCACCTTCGCCGAACAGGGGGTCCTGCCGGCACGGTCGCTGGTCAGGCTGTCGCCTCATGCCGACATGGACCAGGCGGCGGTGCTGGGCGTGGCCTATCTTACCGCCTGGCGCATGGTCTTCGGCCAGATGCCGGCTGCGCCCGGCCGGACCGTTCTGGTGCAAGGCGCGGGCGGCGGCGTCGCATATGCGGCGATGCAACTGGCGCGCATGGCGGGCGCGCAGGTGATCGTCACCACCACCGGCGACGATAAGCTGGCGCATTTCCGCAATCTCGGGATCGAGGCCATCGACTACCGCGGCCAGGATGTGCCGAAGGCGGTGTTGCGCCTGACGGGTGGCGAAGGCGCCGATCTGGTCATCGACAATGTCGGCGAAAGAACCTGGGCCGCCTCGCTGCGCAGCCTGGCGCGCGGCGGCCATCTGGTGACCTGCGGGGCCACAACGGGGGCGCATCCGTCGGCCGACATCCAGCGGCTTTTCGTGCGGCAGCTGTCGGTCCACGGCTCGACCATGGGCTCGTTGGAGGAGTTCCGCCGGCTGATCCGCGCCTGGGAGGCAGGAGGTTTCGTTCCGCTGATCGACCGCGCCTTTCCGTTGGCCGAGATGTCGGCGGCCTTCGACCACCTCGAAGACCCCGCCCGCATGGGCAAGATCCTTGTTCACATCGCGTGAGGCAGCCATGACCTATGAAAACATCCTTGTCTCGGCCCAAGACGCCGTCGGCATCATCACGTTGCACCGCCCCGAGGCCCTGAACGCATTGAACCGGCAGCTGACAGCGGAACTGTCGCAGGCCGCAGCCGCATTCGACGCGGATCCCGACATTGGCGCAATCGTCGTCACCGGATGCGAGCGCGCCTTTGCCGCCGGCGCGGACATCAAGGAAATCAAGGACAAGACCTTCGCCGAGGTCTACGAGGAACAGCTGATCACCGCGACCTGGGAGGGCATCAGCCGGGTGCGCAAGCCGGTCATCGCGGCCGTTTCCGGCCATGCGATTGGCGGCGGTTGTGAGATTGCACTGATGTGCGACATCATCATCGCGTCCGAGACCGCCCGGTTCGCGCTGCCGGAGACCGGCATCGGCATCATTCCCGGCGCCGGAGGCACGCAGCGGCTGACCCGGCAGGTCGGCAAAGCCGCCGCCATGGACATGATCCTGACCGGCCGCGCAATCGACGCTGCCGAAGCCCTGACCATGGGCCTTGTCAGCCGCGTCGTCCCCGCCGGCACGGAGATCAAGGAGGCGCTTGCAATCGCCGCCCGTCTGGCAACCCTATCGCGCCCGGTGCTGCAACTGGCCAAGGAGGCCGTGAACAAGGCTTACGAAACCCACCTGCAAGAGGGCCTCTATGTCGAGCGCCGGCTGCTTTACGCGACCTTCGCACTTGATGATCGCCGCGAAGGAATGAACGCCTTTGCCGAAAAACGAAGACCCACGTTTCATAACCGTTGAGCCGCGCCAAAGCTTCGGGCCACCCGCACCGTCCGCATGGCAGCGGGGCCAGGCTTTCGGCTAATCCGCGGAAGGAGAATCAGGGCCGTTGCCGGTTCTGCCGCCGATTTCTTGTCGGCAAGACTGCCAGAAAACTGTTTCGGCATGCCGTGTCCGAGGTCTGGCTGCCAATCGGCGTCCGAAAGGGGCTCTGGCGATATGGTGAACAGGCCCATGGCAGCGTAGCTTTCCAACTCGCATAGCCGACGCGGACCTGCGTTTCGAGGGCGTCAGGCTCGGGGTTTGATGCGCCAGCCGCCGTTGCCGGTTTCGATGATGTTGCAATGCTGGATGAGACGATCGCACCGTGCGGTGAAACGCGCATCCTCCAGCCGGGTGCAGGCCATCAACGGACTCGTGCCGTCCCAGTAAAACAGTTTCAGCCTGTCCGACCGGCGGGCCCGGGACACGAACACCCTGCCCGTGAATGGATCCCTGCGCAGCATCGATGACACCGGCACAGCCAAACACCCTTCCTCCCCTTGCGAAAGTCGATGGGCCTGGTCGCGCCCATGATCCGCAGCCGGCAGGACGGGAATGTCATGAACTGGTAGCCCATGCGCGCACAAGGGCGGCGCAACCTCGCGGTGTTCAGCAGACGGTCGCGGTTCTTGGCAAAGACCGTCGGAACCCATACGGCTTCTTCAATGCCGGGCCCGACGAACCAGCGAAACAGCCGGTCATACTGCATCTGCCCCATCAGCTACCGCTCGGACCGGACCGAGAACGGGATCTGGAGCAGGCTGGCGCGGATCAGGCACTCCGGCGCGATCGAGGGGCGACCAAAGTCGATGTAGAGCCGGTCGAATTCAGCGCCGAGGCTGGCCGGCGCTTGGTTGACCACCTGCCGGATCTTGCGCAGCGGATGACGCGGCGGGATCCGGTCCTCAAGATCGATGTAGCCGAACAGCGCCAGGCATCATCACCCCCGCATCGCTGTGCTAGCGGTGAATCCTGCTCCAGAACCCGCGCCGAGCCATGACTAAAGCAGCGGCCCGTCAAAGCGCCGTCCACCCCCCATCGACGGAGATCGTCGTCCCGGTGATCTGATCCGCCGCCGGCGAGCACAGGAAGACCGCGGTGCCGCCCATCTGCTCGACCGTGGCGAATTGCCCCGAAGGCTGGCGATGCAGCATGACCTTGGCGATCACGTCCTCGCGGCTCAGGTTGTGGGTCTTCATCTGGTCGGGGATCTGCTTTTCCACGATGGGCGTCAGCACATAGCCGGGGCAGATGGCGTTGCAGGTGATCGGCTCCTTCGCGGTCTCCAGCGCCGTCACCTTGGTCAGGCCGACGATGCCGTGCTTGGCGGCGACATAGGCCGATTTGTATTCGCTGGCCGTCAGCCCGTGCGCCGAGGCGATGTTGACCACCCGACCCCAGCCGGCCTGGCGCATCAGCGGCAGCGCCGCTGCCGTGGTGTGGAAGGCGGAACTCAGGTTGATGGCGATGATCGCGTCCCATTTCTCGGCCGGGAAATCCGGGATCGGCGCGACATGCTGGATGCCGGCGTTGTTCACCAGGATGTCGCAGGCGCCGGCCCTTTCGATCAGGGCGCGGCACTCGGCGCCCTTGGACATGTCGGCCTGGATGTAACGGACCTTGACGCCATGCTCGGCGGCCAGGCTTTCGGCCAGGGCGTGATCCTCGGGCGCGTCGGTAAAGCTGTTCAGCACCAGATCCGCCCCGGCCCGCGCCAGCTCATGCGCGATGCCAAGCCCGATCCCGGAGTTCGAGCCCGTCACCACCGCCGTCTTGCCGCCAAGGAATTTCTGGAACATCGCTGCCTCCACGCCTGCGTTGCTGTTGCCGCCGCAGCATGGGGAAAAAGCCCGCACCGCACAAGGTCGGAGACCGGCGGTCCGGCAAGGCGCGGGGCCGCCCGCAACCAGCCGGCAAAGGGCGCTTTCGATCACATTTTTGCGCGCCTGATTCATCCGCCAGAAACGCGCCCCGAAAGCCGCGGCGTGATCGCGGAATCCCCAAGAAAAAAGCGCCCGCACGAGGCGGGCGCAAGTCATGAGGCAGGTTTCATACAGGCAAGAAACCTATCGAGCAGTGCCTTATCTATACGCTTTTCGCCCCATGAGTCCAAGGCGTAAGTTTGCTTCAAGGTGAACGGACGGTTAATCTGCGCCGAGGCAGGACCAACGACCCGGAAAACAGGGCCATCGAGCATGCGATTCTTCAAGTTTGCTAACGAATCCGCGATCTGGCGGCGAATCGCCCTGTGCCTGTGTGTTGCATCCATGCCGCTGGCAAGCCTTGCCGAGCCCCGGCATGCCATTGCAATGTATGGAGAACCTGCGCTGCCGGCGGGCTTCACCCACCTGCCCTATGCCAACCCGCAAGCGCCCAAGGGCGGCACGATTCGCCTGGCCGAGACGGGCACCTTCGATTCGCTCAACCCCTGGATCCTGATGGGCAACCCGGTCTGGCCGATCTTCACCCAGCCGGGTCTGGTGGCCGAGTCGCTGATGATGCGCTCGATCGACGAGCCCTTCACGCTCTACGGCCTGCTGGCCGAAAGCGTCGAGACCGATGCCGACCGGACATGGGTCGAATTCACCCTGCGCCCCGAGGCGCGCTTCTCGGACGGCACGCCCGTGACCATCGAGGACGTGATGTGGTCCTATGAGGTGCTGGGGACCAAGGGGCATCCGCGCTATACCGCCGTCTGGTCCAAGGTCGAGACCATGGAACAGACCGGCCCGCGCTCGGTCCGCTTCACCTTCAACGCCGCCGACCGCGAGCTTTCCATGCTGATGGGCATGCGGCCGATCCTGAAGAAGGCGCAATGGCAGGGGCGCGATTTCGACCGGTCCAGCCTGATGGTACCCATCGGCTCGGGCCCCTATGTCATCGACAAGGTCGATCCGGGCCGCGCCATCACCTTCCGCCGCAACCCGGACTATTGGGGCCGCGACCTGGCGGTCAGCCGCGGGCTGCATAATTTCGACGTGATCCGCTATGACTATTTCGGCGATGCCTCGGCCATGTTCGAGGCGTTCAAGGCCGGCGAGATCGACGTCTGGCGCGAACTGGTCGCCGCACGCTGGGAACGCAATTTCGACTTTCCCGCCATGCGCGAAGGCCGGATGGTGAAATCCGAGATCGCGCATGGCCGCCCCTCGGGGATCATGGGGCTGGTGATGAACACCCGCAACCCGCTGTTCGCCGACTGGCGGGTGCGGCAGGCGATGATCGAGGCCTTCAACTATCGCTTCATCAACATGACGCTGACCGGCGGCAAGGATCCGCGGATCACCAGCTATTTCGCCAATTCCGACCTGGCGATGCAGCCCGGCCCCGCCACCGGGCGCGAGGCCGAACTGCTGGCGCCCTTTGCCGACCAGCTGCCGCCCGGCACCATCGAGGGCTATGCCCTGCCCGAGGGCGGCGAGCGCGCCATCGACCGCAAGGGCATCCGCGCCGCGCTGGACCTGCTGGGCGAGGCCGGCTGGACCGTGCAGGAGGGCGAGCTGCGCGATGCGGAAGGCCGCCCCTTCAGCTTCGAGATCCTGCTGAACCAGTCCGGCAGCGCCATGCGCACCAGCGCCGAGATGCGGCAGATCGTCGACATCTTCGTGCAATCGCTGCGCAACCTGGGCATCCGGCCCACGGTGACGCAGCTCGATGCCGCGCAATATGTCGAGCGGACGAACAATTACCAGTTCGACATGACCTGGTATGAACGCGGGCTGTCGCTGTCGCCCGGCAACGAGCAGCGGCTCTACTGGGGCCGCGAGGGCGTGGCCAAGCCGGGCAGCCGCAACTGGATGGGCATGGACAGCCCCGCCGCCGAGGCGATGATCGCCGAGATGGGTCATGCCCGCACGCATGAGGATTTCGTCGCAGCGGTCAGGGCCCTTGACCGAATCTTAACCGCCGGACGCTATGTCATCCCGGTCAGCTATTCACGGATTTCCCGCTTGGCCCATCGTGCCGACCTGGATTATCCTGAAAACACGCCGCTTTACGGTGACTGGCCCGGCTTCATGCCAGAAACCTGGTGGCAGGAGGAAAGAAAATGAAATTCAGTCGGATCGCAGCCATCCTGGCCGTCCTTGCGCTCGCCGCGTGCAATACCGTGGCCGGCGTGGGCGAGGACATCACCGGCGCCTCGCGCCTGGTGCAGGGCGGCCTGGGCGGAGGAGGCTACTGATGAAATGGGTTCACGTCCGCGACAACTGGCCCGCCTTCTTCGAGGCCATCGTCGAGAAATGGCCTGCGGCCGATGAAAGCGACCTCGAGGAGATCGACGGCGACCAGCGCGCCTTCATCGCCTATATCGCCGAGGTCACCGGGCAGGAGATCGACGAGACCAAGGACGAGATCCGCGAATGGCTGGCGGGCGAGATTCCCGCGGACATCGTCATGGACCCGATCCACGACAATCACTCGATCAAGCTGTCCTCGAAATATGTCGGCGAGGGCGAGGACGAATATGACGACGACGCCCGGTTCGGCGATGACGACGAAGTGCCCGACGACGGCGACTGAGGCGAAGGAAACGGGGCGATCCTGCGCCCGGCGCCGCGCCGCCGTGCAGGACCGGGGCGGGCCGGCGATTCCGGGCCGGAGCCCGGGTCGCTCGGCCCTGGCGGCGGACGGCTAGACCAGCAGATCGACCAGTTCGAACCGGGTCACGTCGACGATGCCCAGATCCGAGATGCGCAGTTCGGGGATCACCACCAGCGCCAGCAGCGAATGCTGCATATAGGCGTTGTTGAGCCGGCAGCCGCAATCCTGCATCGCCCTGACGATCCCCTGCGCGGCCTCGGCCACCTCCTCGGCCGGGCGGTCGGACATCAGCCCGGCGATGGGCAGCGCCACGGTCGCCAGTTCTGCACCGTCGCGGAACACGGTGACGCCGCCGCCGATCCGGCCCAGATGGTTCGCCGCCGCCGCCATGCTGTCGCGATCCGTGCCGACGACGATCATGTGATGGCTGTCATGCGCCACGGTCGAGGCCACCGCCATCCGGCCCCGATAGCCGAAGCCCGAGACGAAGCCGTTCACCACGCCGCCCGTCGCCCGGTGGCGTTCGACCAGCGCGATATGGCAGGTCTCGCCCTCGGCCTCGATCACGCCGTCGCGGATCGGCAGATCGGCGGTCAGCGCGCGGGTCGGGGCCTGGTTCTCGACCACGCCGATCACCCGCACCCGCGCGCTGTCGCCCATGGCGCGCAGGGCGAAATCCGCCCCGGCAAGGCTGCGCCCCAGATGCACCGAATTGCGCGCCTCATCGGGCCAGGCGATGCGCGGGCAATCGACCAGCAGCTTGCCGCCTTCGGCGACCAGCCGCCCCTGCGCGATCACCGCCTCGATGGGCAGGCTGCGCAGGTCCGAGGCCAGGATCACGTCCGCCCGCCGCCCCGGCGTGATGCTGCCCAGCTCGCGCTCCAGCCCGAAATGCTGCGCCGCGTTGATCGTCGCCATCTGGATCGCCACCAGCGGGTCGCAGCCGCAGTCGATGGCATGGCGCACCACCCGATTCATGTGCCCGTCATGGACCAGCGTGCCGGAATGGCTGTCATCGGTACACAGGATGAAGAAGCGCGGGTCGAGCCCCTTTTCGGTGATCGCGGTGATCTGGCTTTCCACGTCATACCAGGCCGAGCCCAGCCGCATCATGCAGCCCATGCCCTGGCGCACGCGGGCGATGCCCTGCGCCTCGGTCGTGGTCTCGTGGTCGTCATTGGCGCCGCCGGCGACATAGGCGTGGAAGGGCCGGCCCAGGTCGGGGCTGGCGTAATGCCCACCCACCGTCTTGCCGGCGGCGCGGGTGGCGGCGATCTCGGCCAGCATCTGCCGGTCGCCGGCGGCAACGCCGGGAAAGTTCATCATCTCGCCCAAGCCGACGATGCCCTCCCAGCCCATGGCCTGCGCCACCTCGCCCTCGGTGATCGGCTGGCCGGTGGTTTCCAGACCGGGCGCCGAGGGCGCGCAGCTGGGCATCTGCGTGAACATGCTGATCGGCTGGAGCAGCGATTCGTCGCGCATCAGCCGCACGCCTTCGAGGCCCAGCACATTGGCGATCTCGTGCGGGTCGTGGAAGATGGTCGTGGTGCCATGCGGGATCACTGCGGCGGCAAAGCCCGCGGGCGTCAGCATCCCCGATTCGACATGCATATGCGCGTCGATCAGGCCGGGAACCATGTAGCGGCCCTCGGCCTCGATCACCTGCGTATCGGGCCCCACGGACGGTCCGGCATCCGGCCCGACATAGGCCACCCGGCCGTCCGCCACCGCCACGTCGATGCCGGGGATCACCTCGCGGCTGTGGACATTGACCCATTGCCCGCCCCGGATGACCAGATCGGCGGGCGCCCGCCCCGCCGCCACCTCGACCAGCCGCGCCTGCGCCTCGATCCACGGTTTCAACATGCCTGCCTCCTTGTCCGTTGCCCCCAGATTGCGGCAGGGTGGCGCGAAAGGAAAGGCGGCGCGATGGAATGGAGCGGCGAGGCCAGCGTGATGGCGCGGCAAAGGCACGGCGAAAGCGCCGCGATCCTGACCGTGCTGACACAAGAGGCGGGGTTGCTGCGCGGGTTGGTGCCGGGCGGGGCCAGTGCCAGGCGGGCCGCCATGCTGCAGCCGGGCAACCGGGTCAGCCTGCGCTGGCGGGCGCGGCTGGAGGATCAGCTGGGCACCTTTGCCGTCGAGCCGGCGCGGGCGCGGCCCGGCCTGCTGGCCGGGGCCGATGCGCTGGCCGGGGTGAACGCCGTCACCGCGCTTCTGACCTTTGCCCTGCCCGAGCGCGACCCCCATCCCCGCCTGGCCGCCGCGACCGAGGCGCTCCTGGACCTGATGGACGCGGGCGGGGACTGGGCCGAGGCCTATCTGCGCTGGGAGATGCGGCTTCTGGACGAGCTGGGCTTCGGGCTGGACCTGACCCGCTGCGCGGTGACGGGATCGCGCGAGGGGCTGGCCTATGTCAGCCCGCGCTCGGGCCGGGCGGTTTCGGCCCAGGCGGCAGGGGATTGGGCACCGCGGCTCTTGCCGCTGCCCGCCATGCTGGGCGGGCGCGGCAATGGCGGGATCGAGGACGCGCTGGCCCTGACCGGGCATTTCCTGCAAGCGCGGCTGGCCGAGAGCCATGCGGGCAAGCCCCTGCCGCCCGCACGCGCCCGGCTGGTCGCCCGGCTTACTGCGCCGCGGCCCGCCAGCGGATCGTGACGTCCGGGCCGGTCATCACCAGTTCCTCGCCCTCGCGCCTGGCCTCGCGCACCGCGCCGAGCGCCTGGAAGAACGCATGTTCGCCGCCTTCTTGCAGGCAGGCGCGGCGCGTCGTGGCCAACGCGCCCAGGTCCAGCGCCGGCAATGTCGCGTTGTTGCGGCCGGTGAACAGGTTGCAGGGCCCCTGCCCCGAGACCGCGCCGTCCTCGGCGATGCGCAGGGTGGGCGTGCCCGAAACCTCGACACCCTCCACCGCGATCAACGTATATTCGCCGGGGATCTGCGCGGCGGCGTCCGGTTCCGCACCACAGGCGGCCAATCCCAGGGACAGCGCCAGCATCAGTTTCCGCATGATTTGCCTCCTTCCGGCTTGGGGATCATTCCTTGCGATAGCCCGGCTCATAGGTCAGGTAGGTCGGCCCCTTGATGGTCAGCACGCCGCCCTCGAAGGTGATGCCATCGGCTGCCGACAGCGCCTGGAAATAGCGCGTCTCAAGCCGGCCGGCCAGCCCGCTGCAGGCCATTTCCGTCGTGGTCAGCGGCCCCAGCGAAAAGGCCGGCGGCACGGCGTTCTGCTTGGCTGAGTAATGGTTGCAGGGCGCCTGCCCCGAGATCGAGCCATCCGCCTCGATGGTCATGCCGACATTGCGCTGCGGCACGGTGTCGGAACCGATGCCGACCAGCACATAGGGACCGGTCGGAATGGTCGAGCCCGGCATGTCGGGCGTGGCGGGCTCGCAGGCAGCAAGGCCGAGCGTGGCGGCGAAGGCCACGGAAATCATCGGGATGCGGGTCATGGGCAGCTCCGTTATGTCGCGTTGCTGCCATAATGCCCGAACCGCCCCCGCTGTCCAGCAGGGGCCGGAATTTCATCCTAGTCCAGTAGCCTGCGTGCAATAACCTGGGCCTGGATCTCGGCCGCGCCCTCGAAGATGTTGAGGATGCGTGCATCGCACAGAACGCGGCTGATGGCGTATTCCAGCGCAAAGCCGTTGCCGCCGTGGATCTGCAAAGCATTGTCCGCCGCCGCCCAGGCAACGCGGGCGCCGAGCAGCTTGGCCATCCCGGCCTCGAGGTCGCAGCGCCGGCCGTGGTCCTTTTCCCAGGCGCTGAAATAGGTCAGCTGCCGGGCGATCATGATCTCGACCGCCATCATCGCCAGCTTGTCGGCGACGCGCGGGAATTCAATCAGCGACTTGCCAAACTGCTTGCGGTCGATGGCATAGCGCATGCCGATCTCGGCCGCCGATTGCGCCACGCCCACGGCACGGGCGGCGGTCTGGATGCGCGCCGATTCAAAGGTCTCCATCAACTGCTTGAAACCGCGCCCCGGCTCGCCGCCCAGCAGATTCTCGGCCTTCACCCGGAAACCGTCGAAGCCGAGCTCGTATTCCTTCATGCCGCGATAGCCCAAGACCTCGATCTCGCCGCCGGTCATGCCGGGGGTCGGGAAGGGATCGTCGTCGGTGCCGGGGATCTTCTCGGCCAGGAACATCGACAGCCCGCGCCAATCCGTCGTCTCGGGATCGGTGCGCGCCAGCAGCGTCATGACATGGGTGCGCTGCGCATGGGTGATCCAGGTCTTGTTGCCGGTGACGACCCAATCCTCGCCGTCCCTGACCGCCCGCGTGCGCAGGCTGCCCAGGTCGCTGCCGGTATTCGGCTCGGTAAAGACCGCCGTCGACAGGATCTCGCCCGAGGCGAGCTTCGGCAGCCATTTCGTCTTCTGCTCCTCGGTGCCGCCGCACAGGATCAGCTCGGCCGCGATCTCGCTGCGCGTGCCCAGCGAGCCCACGCCGATATAGCCGCGCGACAGTTCCTCGGTCACCACCACCATCGACGCCTTCGAGAGGCCCAAGCCCCCGAATTCCTCGGGGATGGTCAGGCCAAAGACGCCCAGCTCGGCCAGTTCCTCGATGATCTCCATCGGGATCAACTGGTCTTTCAGGTGCCATTCATGAGCGTTGGGGATCACCCGTTCCTCGGCATAGCGGCGGAACTGGTCGCGGATCATCTCCAGATCCTCGTCGAGCCCGGTGGCGCCAAAGGTGGCGCGGCCCTGGTTGTCCTGCATCAGCCGCGCAAGCTCGGCCCGCGCCGGTGCGGTATTGCCGCGCATCAGCCCCGCCGCCGCCTCGCCCGGCTGCCAGTCGATCCTAAGGTCCGAGAGCCGGGCGAACTCGGTCTGGCTCATCGGGATGCCGCCGGCGATCTGGCTCAGGTATTCGCCCAGGCCGATCTGCAGGATCAGCGCCTCGATCCGGCCCAGCTTGCCCGCTTCGGCCAGCCGCCCGGCCCAGCCGGTCAGTTGGCGAATCGATTCGACATAGGTGGCCAGCCAGGACAGCGCATGGGCGGCGTGCTGGTGCTGTTCCAGAAGCGCCGGCTGCGGCTTGCCCGAGGGCGCGACCAGCGTGCGCAAGGCCTCGGTCGCGCGGGATTGCAGGGATTCGAGTTCCGGCAGGGCCTCGCCTGCAAGCGCAAGCAGGGCGGAAGGCGTATCGGCTGGCATCGCGGGCATGTCCTTCATGGCAGACTCCTTTGCGGCGTTGCAGCATGACTAACGGCTTCGCAACCGCAGCGCAACTATCATGCGCAATATTGGCACAATGCGAACTAAAATGTCTCGCTCATTGCGCGCGAACGGCCCTTGCGGCGGGCGGCTCGGCGCAGCAACCTGCGGCCATGTTCGGCCTCGATCCCTTTCATTTCTGGACCGCCATCGCGATCACGCTGTTTTCCGGCTTCGTGAAGGGCGCCATCGGCTTTGCCATGCCGATGATCATGCTGGCGGCGCTGGGTTCCTTTCTGCCCGCGCAGCAGGCGGTCGCCGCGGTGATCCTGCCGGTGCTGGTGACGAACATCCGCCAGGCCCTGCGCGGCGGCTGGCGCCCGGCCTGGCAGGCGACGCGGGACTGGCGCTGGCATGTCGGCATGGTGGTGCTGTTCATCCCGGTCAGCGCCTTTTTCGCGACACGGGTGCCGCAATGGCTGATGTATGCGCTGATCGGCTTGCCGATCACGGGTTTCGCGCTGTGGCAGATCCTAGGGCGCAGCCTGGTCCTGCCGGTGCATCACCGCCGCCGCATGGAGATCGCGACCGGCGTGACCGGCGGGCTGATCGGCGGCATTTCCGGCATCTGGGGGCCGCCGCTGCTGGTGCTGCTCTTGTCGCTGCACGTGCCCAAGGCGGAGCAGATGCGGGTGCAGGGGGTGGTGTTCTTCATCGGCGCGGCGGTGCTGACGCTTTCGCATCTGCAATCGGGGCTGCTGAACGCCCGGACCCTGCCGTTTTCGGCGATCCTTGTCGTCCCGGCGCTGGTCGGCATGGGGCTGGGCTATCTGGCGCATGACCGGCTGGACGCGGCGCGGTTCCGGCGCTGGACGCTGATCCTGCTGGCGCTGACCGGCGCCAACCTGCTGCGCCGTGCGCTGGAGCTTGCAGGCCCGGCGGTGTAACCAGATAGCCAAAAGCGAAAGGCCCGCCATGACCACGATCCCCGATCCCGCCCAACTGACCGCCCGGCTGATCCGCTGCGCCTCGGTCACGCCCGACGAGGGCGGCGCGCTGGTGCTGCTGGCCGATCTGCTGGGCGCGGCGGGCTTCGAATGCCACCGCGTCGACCGCGAGGGGGTGCCGAACCTGTTCGCGCGCTGGGGGGCAAAGGGCGCACGGACCTTCGGCTTCAACGGCCATACCGACGTGGTGCCGCCCGGCGATCCGGTCAGCTGGACGCATCCGCCCTTTTCCGGGCACGAGGCCGAGGGCTGGATCTGGGGCCGCGGCGCCACCGACATGAAATCCGGCGTAGCGGCCTTCGCCGCAGCCGCCATTGGCTTCGTGACCGAGACGCCGCCGCCGGACGGCGCGGTGATCCTGGCCATCACCGGCGACGAGGAGGGGCCGGGCAAGCACGGCACCCGCGCACTGCTCGACTGGATGGCAGCCAATGGCGAGCGGATGGATGTCTGCATCGTCGGCGAGCCCTCGAATCCCGACCGCATGGGCGAGATGATCAAGATCGGCCGCCGCGGCTCGATGACCCTGCAGATCGAGGCGCATGGCATCCAGGGCCATGCCGCCTATCCGCATCGCGCCCGCAACCCGCTGCATGCGCTGCTGCGGCTGCTCTACGAGTTGACCGAGGCGCCGCTGGACGAGGGGACCGAGCATTTCGACCCCTCGGGCCTGCAGGTGACGACGGTGGATTGCGGCAACCCGGCCTCGAACGTGATCCCGGAACGGGCGCGGGCGGTGATCAACATCCGCTTCAACGACGCCCATAGCTCGGAGAGCCTCGACCGGATGATCCGCGCCCGCGCGGCGGCGATCTCGGCCGATACCAAGGTGGATTTCGCCATCTCGACCGACGTGTCGGGCGAAAGCTTCCTGACCCGGCCCGGCCCCTTCGTCGACCTGGTCGCCGGCGTGGTGCGCGAGGAGACGGGACTGACCCCGGTGCTGTCCACCTCGGGCGGTACTTCGGATGCGCGTTTCGTCAAGGATCATTGCCCGGTGCTTGAATTCGGGCTGGTGGGGCATTTCATGCATCAGGTGGACGAGCGCGTGCCGGCCGAGCAGGTGCGCCAGCTTGCCCGGATCTATCGCCGCATCCTGGAGCGTTACTTCGCATGATCGAGAAGACCACCGATCTCGACACCTGCCGCGCCATCCGCCGCGCAGTTTTCATCGTCGAGCAGAACGTCCCCGAGGCCGAGGAATGGGACGGCCGCGACGGCGAGGCGATCCACCTGCTGGCCCGCGACGCTTCGGGCGCAGCGGTGGGCACCGCGCGCATCCTGGTCCAGGGCGCGACCGGCAAGATCGGCCGCGTCGCGGTGCTGCAATCCGCGCGGGGCACCGGGGTCGGCGCGGCGCTGATCCGCGCGGCGCTTGAGGAATTGCGCGCCATGCCCGGCGTCACCCGCGCCAAGCTGGGCGCCCAGACCCATGCCATCGGCTTTTACGAAAGGCTGGGCTTTGCCGCCTACGGCCCCGAATACGACGATGCCGGCATCCCGCACCGGGACATGGCGCTGGAGCTTTGATGATCCGCCCGGAACTGGCCGAAAAGCTGCGCCCCTGGGCCGAAACCGGCGCCGCGCTGGCCGCGACCGGGTTCGGGCTGTGGGTGTTTTCGCTGGGTGGCTGGATCCTGTGGCCCATCGGCGCGGTCATTGCCGCGGCCTCGGCGCTTTGGGCGCTGGACGCACGGCGGCGGATGCGCTTCCGCCACGACACGCTCGGCCCCGGCATGGTCGAGCTGGACGAGGGCGCGATCCGCTACCTGTCGCCCAACCGGCTGCTGGGCGGCGAGATCGCGCTGCGCGAGCTGGCCGAGATCCGGCTGATGCGACTGAACGGCCGCCGGCACTGGCGGCTGAAAAGCGGCGACGGCCAGGCGCTGCTGATCCCGGTCGATGCGGCGGGGGCCGAGCGGCTGGCCGGCGCCTTCGCCACGCTGCCGGGGATCGAGATGGGGCGCCTCGCCTCGGCCTTGGCGCCGGATGCGCCGACGATCCAGACCGTTTGGACGAGGCCGGTCCGCGCCCGCTTGACTTGAGCCGCCCGCCTTGCCACCTGTGACGGGCAAAGGCAAACGAAAGGCCACCGATGTCCATTCCCCAACAGGGCGGCGGCCCGATCGAGCGTCCCGAACAACTGGTCGAATACATCGCCTCGGGCGAAAAGCCGCGGGAAAGCTGGCGGATCGGCACCGAGCACGAGAAATTCGGCTATCGCCATGCCGACCTGATGCCCCTGCCCTACGAGGCCGCGCCCGGCCAACCCTCGGTCAAGGCCATGCTGGAGGGATTGCAGGCCCGCTTCGGCTGGACCCCGGTGCTGGAGGCCGGCCATATCATCGGGCTGGAACGCGACGGCGCCAATGTCAGCCTGGAGCCGGGCGGACAACTGGAACTGTCCGGCGCGCCGCTGGAGACCATCCACCAGACCTGCGACGAGGTGAACCAGCACCTGGCCGAGGTCAGGGCCGTCGCCGACGATCTGGGTGCAGGCTTCATCGGCCTGGGCGCCGCGCCGGTCTGGACACAGGAGCAGATGCCGATGATGCCCAAGGGGCGCTACCGGCTGATGACCGATTACATGGGCCGGGTCGGCACGCTGGGCACGCAGATGATGTATCGCACCTGCACGGTGCAGGTGAACCTGGACTTCGCCTCGGAAGCCGACATGGTGCAGAAGCTGCGCGTGGCGCTGGCGCTGCAGCCGGTGGCGAATGCGCTTTTCGCCAATTCGCCCTTCCTCGACGGCAAGCCGAACGGCTGGAAAAGCTGGCGCGCGCATATCTGGCAGAACCTCGACGCCGCGCGGACCGGCATGCTGCCCTTTGCCTTCGAGGACGGGTTCGGCTACAAGGCCTGGGTCGATTACGTGCTCGATGTGCCGATGTATTTCGTCTATCGCGACGGCAAATACATCGACGCGCTGGGGCAGAGCTTCCGCGATTTCCTGGCCGGCCGCCTGCCGGCGCTGCCGGGCGAGATCCCGACGCTGTCGGATTGGGCCGACCACCTGACCACGGTTTTCCCCGAGGCGCGGGTCAAGAAATTCATCGAGATGCGCGGCGCCGACGGCGGCCCCTGGCGACGGCTCTGCGCCCTGCCGGCGCTGTGGGTCGGGCTGCTATACGACGCCTCGGCGCTGGATGCGGCTTGGGATCTGGTCAAGGGCTGGGACGCCGAGACGCGCGAATCCTGGCGGCAGGGCGCGGGCCTGCGGGCGCTGGATGCCGAGGTGGACGGCATGAAGATGCGCGATCTGGCACGCGAGGTGCTGGCGATTTCCGAGGCCGGGCTCAAGGCGCGGGCGCGGACCGGCTCGGGCGGGCTGGTCCCGGACGAGACGCATTTCCTGAACACGCTGAAGGAAAGCGTCGAGACCGGCAGGGTGCCGGCCGACGAGCTGCTGGGGAAATACCACGGCGAATGGGCGGGCGACCTGAACCGGATCTATGCCGAATATTCCTATTGAAGCAGGGCCGGGTGATCCCCGGCCCTTTTCGCATCACGCCTGCGGCTCGATCCTTGCAGCCTGCGGCTGATCCGGTTCCTTGCGGCTTTGCATGAACTGGTCGAACTCGGCCTTGTCCTTGGCCTCGCGCAGCTTTTGCAGGAAGTCGAGGAACTCGCGATGCTCGTCCTCCAGCCGCTTCAGCGTTTCCTCGCGATAGGCGTCGAAGGCGGTATTGCCGGTCGGCGCCGCATATCCGCGGCCATGGCTGTGGCCGTGGCGGTGATGATGATGGCGGTGGCGGCAGGAAAACATGCGTTTGCTCCAGATCATGTAACCCAGGATGGCAAGGCCCAAGGGCCAGCAGGCGATGAAGGCCAGGATCATGGCGGCGATCCAGGCGCCCTTTCCGCGTTCGTCCAGCCAGTCCCGGATGCCGGCCAGCACGGCACCGATCCGGTCCAGGACGGAGGGGCGCGGGGCGATGTCAGTGTTCATTGCGGTCCCTTTCCGATGTGAATGTTAATCACATTTACATAGATGGAGCAGGGCCGGCCGGCTTCAAGGGAAGCGTCGAAAATTTTCATGGAAAAAATTCAGTCGGGGATCACGCCCAGCCCGCGCAGATAGATCAGGGCCCCACTTTCCAGCATGTCGGCGGCCGAGATGGGCGAGCGCGAGCCGGGCTTGCCGCGGCCGAACAACTCGACCACGCCATGGCTCAGCGCCCAGACATGGTCGGCGACCATGCCCGGCGGCGGGCGGCGCCCGTCGGGCAATTGCGCGAACAGCGCCTCGGCCCCGCGCACCAGGATGCCGCGCGCCCGTTCCGAGGCCTGCGACAGCCCGGCATTGCCGGCGATCGACAGGCCCGATTCGAACATGGCCATGTAGAAGCCGCGCCGCTGGGCGGCAAAGGCCAGGTATTCCTGGCCCATGCGCAGGAAGGCGGTCAGCGGGCGCGGGCGGCCCTGGTCGAAGGCGGCCTCCAGCCGGTCGGCAAATTCCTCGAAACCCTGGCGTGCGACCTCCTCCAGCAAATCCTCGCGCCCGGCGAAATGGCGATAGGGCGCGGCGGCGCTGACCCCGGCCAGCCGCGCGGCCTCGGCCAGGGTAAAGGCCTGCGGGCCCTTTTCCTCGATCAGCTGCACCGTGGCCTCGACAAGGGCCTGGCGCAGGTTGCCATGGTGATAGGAGGTGCGGGCCATGTCCGGCCCTTACATGCCTTCGCCGAAGTAATCCTCGACCAGGGCAGTCAGCGCATCGGCCAGCTCCCGCGCCTCGGCCCCGCGGGTGGTGACGCGAATCGCGCTGCCGCGCGGCGCGGCCAGCATCAGCAGGCCCATGATCGAATCGCCCGAGACGCTGATGCCGTCCTTTTCGACGGTGGCCTGGGCGTCGAAACGTTCGACCGTCTCGACGAACTTGGCGCTGGCCCGCGCATGCAGGCCCTTTTCGTTGATGATCGCCAATTCGCGGGTGACGGCCCCGTTGGTCATGTCATTCATGAAGCGGCACGTTTGGGAATGGGAAGCACATCGGCAGGCAGGACATCATAGCTGTTGATGTACTTGCGTCCCGCATCCTTGGCCAGCGTCACCGCATCGGCCACCGACAATTTGCGCGATTTGGCCAGTTTCACCAGCATCGGCAGGTTCGCCCCGTAAAGGATCGAGCGGTTCCGCGTCGCGCAGGCCAGCAGCGACAGGTTCGAGGGCGAGCCCCCGAACAGATCCGTGACCACCACCACGCCGTCGCCCGCATCCACCGCATCCGCGGCGGCGCAGATTTCGGCCTGCTTCTCGCCCCGGTCATGGTTTTCCTCGATCGCCACGGCCTTGATCCCGGTCTGCGGTCCCACCACATGCTCGACGGCCGAGAGATATTCCCTGGCCAGCCCACCATGCGCCACGATGACAATCCCGATCAATTCGCCCCACCACGCACCAGCCGTTCAACCTTGCGCCAAAGCTGTGCGAGAGGCCCGCATATGGCCATCATCCCCAAGTGCCGGCGCCTTTTCACGGCATTCAAGTTCCCGATGTCTAATTGACACTTGCCAGCCTGCTTTCGCAAGCGCATCTGCCATTTTTTCCGCCATTGTGACAGAACGGTGTCGCCCCCCGGTACAGCCGAAGCCGATCGCCAGGTGCGCCTTCCCTTCATCCAGATGGGCAGGCAGGGTGAAAAGCACAAGATCCTGCACCCGGCGGAAGAACTCGTCGAATCGCGAATCGGCCATCACATAATGCTGAACCGGCGAATCGCGCCCGTCCAGCGGCCGCAGGTCCGGCCGCCAATGCGGATTGGTCAGAAAGCGGCAGTCGAACATCATGTCCACCCCGCGCGGCACGCCGCGCTTGTAGGAAAAGGACTGCACCGAGACGGTCAGCCGCCGCCCCGACTCGGTGTCGAACCAGCGCGCCAGTTCCGCCTTCAGGTCATGGGGCGACAGGTCCGAGGTATCGACCAGCACGTCGGCGCGGGCGCGGATCGGGGCCAGCATGTCGCGCTCGGCGATGATGGCGTCGAGCGGCGAGCCTTCGGCGCGCAGCGGATGGCGGCGCCGGGTTTCGTTGAACCGCCGCAAGAGCTGCTCGGTCGTGCAGTCCAGGAACAGCACCTCGGGTGCGTATTCGGGCAGCCGGGTCAGCCGGTCGATCAGCTCGATCAGGTTGGCGACCGAGAAGTCGCGGTTGCGCACGTCCAACCCCAGGGCCAGCGGCATCGGCCGCGCCGGCCCGTCCAGCAGCCGCGGGATCAGCGACAGGGGCAGGTTGTCGATCGCCTCGTAGCCCAGATCCTCCAGCACGTTGATCGCCGTCGAACGCCCGGCCCCGGACGGGCCGGTAATCAGCACCAGCCGCTGGGCGCGTTCTTCCTGGCTCTCCATGGCGCTTGCCGCCTCCGGCATGGTCCGATCCTAGCTTTCGTGCAAATCCGTATCCGCCCGGCCGGCGACAAGATATTGCAACAGTATCGATGCAAGATGAACGCGGGCGGCCCCAAGGACAAGGGGCACGGACCTGCCCATTAGGTCAAGCCGCCGGTCGGGCGGCAGCCGGTCGGGCTCGGGGCGCGCCAGATCGACCGCCAGCGCCACCTCCACCGGCCCATGCGCCCGGGCATGCAGGATGCCGACGCCCCGCGCCTCGATCCGGCCGCGGATCGAATCGGGCGCATCGGCGAGGATTCGCACCCCCTCGCGGCGCAGCACGGTGCGGTCATCCGCCACCAGCACGGCGCCAAGGGCCATCATCTGCAGCGCCAGCGTGGACTTGCCCGCGCCCGAGGGGCCCAGGATCAGCAGGCCCCGTTCCCGATGGGCGATGCAGCTTGCATGCAGGATCATGGCGCTCTCCCCCTTTCGACGCGAATCGCCCCGGAGCCCGGCCCCGGATCAGGAGTCTTTGTGGCGTTTTCCTGAAGCCAAGACCACGATCCGCCAAATGATTGCGCTAACCGTGTGTGATTGCGCTAACCCTGTCCATATGTGCGCTTTCGCCTGGGAAATGCCGTGTTATAGGACGCGCAACGGCCGCTGCCGGCCCGGACTATCAGCAGGAGCAAAGGTGTCATGACCGAACCGCGCGTCAATCCGAATTGCCGTCTCGAAGACCAGGGGATCACGGGGCTCGGCAATGTCCACTACAACCTGCTCGAACCGGCGCTGGTCGAGGCGGCGATCCAGCGCGGCGAGGGCAAGCTGGGTCTGGGCGGCACCTTCCTGGTCTCGACCGGGGCGCATACCGGCCGCTCGCCCAAGGACAAGCATGTGGTGCGCACGGCCTCGGTGGAAGACAGCATCTGGTGGGAAAACAACCACCCGATGGAGCCCGAGGCCTTCGACCGGCTCCATGCCGACATGCTGGAGCACATGAAGGGCAAGGACTATTTCGTGCAAGACCTCTACGGCGGCGCGGATCCTGCCCTGCGCCTCGACGTCCGGGTCGTGACCGAACTGGCCTGGCACGGGCTGTTCATCCGCCACCTGCTGCGCCGCCCCGAGGCAGCCGAACTGGCCGGCTTCGTGCCCGATTTCACCATCATCAACTGCCCGTCCTTCAAGGCCGACCCGGCCAAGCATGGCTGCCGCTCGGAGACGGTGATCGCGCTCAATTTCGAAAAGAAGCTGATCCTGATCGGCAACACCGCCTATGCCGGCGAGAACAAGAAATCGGTCTTCACGCTGCTGAACTACATCCTGCCGGAAAAGGGCGTCATGCCCATGCATTGCTCGGCCAACCACGCCATCGGCAACCCGGACGATTCGGCGATCTTCTTCGGCCTGTCGGGCACCGGCAAGACCACGCTCTCGGCCGATCCCTCGCGCGTGCTGATCGGCGATGACGAGCATGGCTGGTCCGACCACGGCATCTTCAATTTCGAGGGCGGCTGCTACGCCAAGACCATCAATCTCTCGGCCGAGGCCGAGCCGGAGATCTACGCCACCTGCTTCAAGTTCGGCACCGTGATCGAGAACATGGTCTACGACCCCGACACGCTGGAGCTGGACTTCGAGGACAACTCGCTGACCGACAACATGCGCTGCGCCTATCCGCTGGAGCAGATCTCGAACGCGTCCGCGACCTCGCTGGGCGGCCAGCCGAAGAACGTCATCATGCTGACCTGCGACGCCTATGGCGTGCTGCCGCCGATCGCGCGGCTGACCCCGGCGCAGGCCATGTATCACTTCCTGTCGGGCTTCACCTCCAAGACGCCCGGCACCGAGGTCGGCGTGACCGAGCCGACGCCCACCTTCTCGACCTGCTTCGGCGCCCCCTTCATGCCGCGCCGCCCGGAAGTCTATGGCAAGCTGCTGCAGGAAAAGATCGCCAAGACGGGCGCGGCCTGCTGGCTGGTCAACACCGGCTGGACCGGCGGCGCCTTCGGCACCGGCAAGCGCATGCCGATCAAGGCGACCCGCGCGCTCTTGACCGCGGCGCTGGACGGTTCGCTGAACAACGCCCAGTTCCGCAAGGATCCGAATTTCGGCTTCGAGGTTCCGGTCTCGGTTCCCGGCGTCGAGGACAAGCTGCTCGACCCGCGCCAGACCTGGGCAGAAGGCGCCGCCTATGACGCCCAGGCCCGCAAGCTGGTCGGCATGTTCAGCGACAATTTTGCGCAATATGCCGACAAGATCGACGACGACGTCCGCGCCGCCGCCATTGGCTGAAGGCTGACGGAGGGATGATGCGAGGGGCGGTCCAATGGGGCCGCCCTTTTCGCTTTCGGCACCGCCTAAGGGGGCTTTGCGCCCCCGCCGGCCTGCGGCCGACTCCCCCGCAGGATATTTAGGCAAGAAAGAAGCCCTGCACCCCTCGCGGCTTTCTCCGTTTTCCAAATACCCTGGGGGAGCGCGGAACGCGCGGGGGCAAGGCCCCCTGCTTCAACGCTGATGCCGCGCCCGCCGGCGTTTCTGGGCGCGCTTGATCTCGGCCAGCCGTGCCTGGGTGGCACGCTTGCGCATCGGCCCCTTGCCGCGCCTGCCGCCCGAGCCTTGCGGCAGCGGCCGGCCCTCGACTTCCAGCAGTTCCAGCATCAGCCCGCCCGTCAGCGGCACCGCCTCGGTCAGCCGCACGGTCACGCGCTGGCCGATGCCGATCTCGAGTCCGGTTTCCGAACCCATCAGCACCTGCGCATCCGGGTCGTAATGGAAATATTCCCGGCCGATCTCGCGGATCGGCAAAAGCCCGTCGGCCCCGGTCTCGTCCAGCCGCACGAAGGCGCCGAATTTCTGCACGCCACTGATGCGGCCGGTGAACTCGGCCCCCACCCGGTCGGCCAGATAGGCGGCGAGATAGCGGTCGGTGGTGTCGCGCTCGGCCGCCATCGAGCGCCGCTCGGTCTCCGAGATATGCTGCGCGGTATCCGAGAGCATCTCGATATCCTGCGCCGACAGCCCATCATCGCCCCACTTATGGCCCATGACCAGCGCCCGGTGCACGATCAGGTCGGAATAGCGCCGGATCGGCGAGGTGAAATGCGCATAGGAGCGCAGGGCCAGCCCGAAATGGCCGAAATTCTCGGGGTTGTAATAGGCCTGCTGCATCGAGCGCAGCGCCGTCATGTTGATCAGTTCGTCGAATTCCGAGCCCTCGGCCTGTTCCAGCAGCCGGTTCAGGTGCCGGGTCTGCAAGACCTGGCCCCTGGCCAGGGTGAAGCCCGAGGCTTCGGCCACCTCGCGCAGCGCGTCGAGCTTTTCCACCGTCGGCTCCTCGTGCACGCGATAGAGCAGCGGCCGGCGCAGCCGTTCCAGCTCCTCGGCGGCGGCGACATTGGCCAGGACCATGAATTCCTCGATCAGCCGGTGCGCGTCGTGGCGTTCGCGGAAATTCACCGATTTCACCCGCCCGTCCGGGGTCAGTTCGATGCGGCGCTCGGGCAGGTCCAGTTCCAGCGGCTGGCGGCGCTGGCGCGCGGCCTTGAGCAACCCGTAGGCGTGCCAGAGCGGGTGGATCACGGCGTCGAGCAGCGGCGCCGTCTGCTCGTCCGGGTTGCCGTCCGCCGCCGCCTGTGCCTGTTCATAGGCCAGGCTCGCGGCCGAGCGGATCATGCCGCGGTGGAAGCTGTGGCCGGTCTTGTTGCCCTGCGCGTCCAGCCGCATCCTGACCGCGATCACCGGCCGGTCCACGCCCTGATGCAGCGAGCACAGGTCGCTCGACAGGATGTCGGGCAGCATCGGCACCACCCGGTCGGGGAAATAGGTGGAATTGCCGCGGTTCTTCGCCTCTCGGTCCAGGGCCGAGCCGGGGCGGACGTAATGCGCCACATCGGCGATGGCGACCCAGATCGTCGCGCCGCCGTCCTCATGCGTCTCGGCGGCGACGGCATCGTCGCGGTCGCGCGCATCCGAGGGATCGATGGTGATGAAGGGCAGGTGGCGCAGATCCTCGCGGTTCTTCATCGTCGCGGGGCGGGCGGCATCGGCCTCGGCGATCACCTCGTCGGGGAAATCGTCGGGGATGCCGTGCTGGTGGATGGCGATCAGGCTGACCGCCCTGGGCGCCGAGGGGTCGCCCAGCCGCTCGACGATCCGCGCCAGCGGCAGGCCGATGCGGCCGCGCGGGCCGACCTGTTCGGCCTCGACCAGTTCGCCGCTTTTCGCGCCATGCGCGTCGCCGGGGCGCACCTGCCATTCCTTGTCCTGGCCCTTGTCGATGGGCAGGATGCGGCCGCCCGCCTCGGACCCGCCGGTCGCGGCGCGGAAGATGCCGACCACGCGGTGCTGCACCGTGCCGATGCGGCGGATCAGCCGGGCCTGATAGTCGTGATCCTCGCCCCGGATCTCGATCAGCCGGGCCAGGATGCGCTCGCCCGGCGCCACGGCGGGATCGGATTTCAGCGCCGCGTAGAGAATCCGCGGTACCGGCCCTTCGCCCTGCCATTCCAAGGGTTTGGCGAAGATGTCGCCGTCCCGGTCGGGCGGCAGCAATTGCAGCACGGTGACCGGCGGCAGCCGCTCGGCATCGTGATAGTGGCGGCGGCGGCGTTCCAGCAGGCCCTCGGCCTCCAGCTCCTTCAGAAGCCGCTTCAGCTCGATGCGTTCGGCACCCTTGATGCCGAAGGCTTTCGCGATGTCGCGCTTGGCGGTGGCGTCCGGATGGGCGGACACCCAGTCGAGAATCTCTTGCCGGGAAGGTAGCTGTGCCATGCCGCCACGCTAGCACGGCGCCAGACGGGGTGGCAGGGGCAAAATCAGCCGGTAGGCAGGCGGACGAACTCCGCCGCCTCGCGCACGACGGGATCGGCCTCGGCCCCGGCGCGGATCAGCTCCACGAAATCCTGCCGCATCCGCGGCGACCAGGAATCGTTGATATGCGCGGCCACCGCCTCGGGCGCCGGCCGGTCGGGCTGGCTGCTGAAGAATTGCGCCATCTGCGTGGCCATGCGGATCAGTTTGGAATGGTCGTGGGACATGTCGCCTCAGCTTCCGGCGATGCGCCGGGGATGGGTGTAAAGATCGAAGCTCGCGTGGCGCGCACGCGCGATCAGGGTGATGCCGGCGCGCTCGGCCCAGGCTAGCGCCAGGGCCGTCGGCGCGCTGGCGCCGATCAGGATCGGCGCGCCGATGCGGGCGGCCTTTTGCACCAGGTCGACGGACAGGCGCGAGGACATGACCACGGCGCCCTGCCCCGCCGACCGCCCGGCCTGCGCCAGCGCGCCCGCCAGCTTGTCCAGCGCATTGTGGCGGCCGACATCTTCGCGGGTCACGGCGCGGGCGCCGTCCCAAAAGGCGGCACCGTGAATGGCCGGGGTCCGATGCCGCAAGACCTGGCCCTGGGTCAGCGCGGCCATGGCGCGGGCCACGTCCTCGGGCGCCATGGCCCAGTCCGAGGCGACCGGCACGATCCGGGGCAGCGCCGCCTCGATGCTGTCCACGCCGCAAAGCCCGCAACCGACCGGGCCGATCATGCTGCGCCGCCGTTCGGCCAGCCGGGCGGCAAGGCCGGGGCGCAGCCACAGCCGCGCCTCGCGCGCCGGGAAGCCGCCGGCGGAAACCTCGGCCTCCTCGAAACCCTCGACATCCTCTGGCGCAGCGATCAGCCCCTCGGTCAGGGCAAAGCCCAGGGCGAAATCGCGCAGGTCATGCGGCGTCGCCATCAGCACCGCCTGGCTCATGCCGTCGATGACGATGGCTACCGGGCATTCCTGCGGCGCGGGGGGCGGTTCGACCGGGCGCCAGCCGCCCGGCCCATCCCCATCGCCGTCCCAGCGCAGCACGCCGGCCTTCACGTCGCGCATGCCGTCACTCGGCAGCGGTGGGCAGGATGCGGCGGGCGAGGTCGGAATGATGGCGATACTCCTCTTGCCAATCCGACGGACCGTTCGAGGGGCTGACCTGCACGGCCGTCACCTTGAACTCGGGACAGTTGGTGGCCCAGTCGGAATTGTCCGTCGTCACCACATTGGCCTGAGTCGTCGGGTGATGGAAGGTGGTATAGACCACGCCCGGCGCCACCCGCTCGGTGATATGCGCCCTCAGCGTCGTCTCGCCCGAGCGCGAGGCCAGCCGCACCCAGTCGCCCTGGCGCACGCCGCGATTCTCGGCATCCGAGGGATGGATCTCCAGGATGTCCTCGGGGTGCCAGACGACGTTCTCGGTCCGCCGGGTCTGGGCGCCGACATTGTATTGCGACAGGATCCGCCCAGTGGTCAGCAACAGCGGGAAGCGCGCCCCGGTGCGTTCCTCGGTCGCGACATATTCGGTATGGACGAACTTACCCCGGCCGCGCACGAAGCCGTCGATATGCATGACCGGCGTGCCCAGCGGCGCCTTGTCGTTGCAGGGCCATTGCACCGAGCCCTCGCGGTCCAGCAGATCGTAGCTGACGCCGGCGAAGCTGGGCGTGGTCAACGCGATCTCGGCCATGATCTCGCGCGGGTGGGTATAGGACCAGGCCGCGCCCATGCGGTTGGCCAGCAGCTGCGTGACCTCCCAATCCTCATAGCCGTTCTTGGGCGTCATGGCGCGGCGGACCATGTTGATGCGCCGCTCGGCATTGGTGAAGGTGCCGTTCTTTTCCAGGAAGCTGGAGCCGGGCAGGAAGACATGCGCATAGTTCGCGGTCTCGTTCAGGAACAGATCCTGCACGATGACGATATCCATTGCCGACAGCGCCGAGGTGACATGGCGCGTGTCGGGGTCGGATTGCACGATGTCCTCGCCCTGACAGTAAAGTCCCTTGAAGCGGCCGGCCAGCGCCTCGTCGAACATGTTGGGGATGCGCAGGCCCGGCTCGGGCGACAGCTCCACCCCCCAGGCGCGTTCGTAGATCGCCCGCGTCTCGGGATCCGAGACATGGCGATAGCCCGGATATTCATGCGGAAAGCTGCCCATGTCGCAGGAGCCCTGCACGTTGTTCTGGCCGCGCAGCGGATTTACGCCGGTGCCGGGCTTGCCGATATTGCCGGTCAGCATCGCCAGGTTGGCGATCGCCATCACCGTGGTCGAGCCCTGCGAATGCTCGGTCACGCCCAGCCCGTAATAGATGCTGGCGCGCGGCGCCGCCGCATAGGCGCGGGCGGCCTTGCGGATCAGTTCGGCCGGCACCTTGGACAGTTTCTCGACCTCCTCGGGCGCATGGCGCGGGTCCATCAGGAACTCGGCATAGGCCAGGAACTCGTCCCAGTCGCAGCGTTCGCGGATGAAGGCCTCGTCATAAAGCTTCTCGGCCACGATCACGCGCGCCATGGCGGTCAGCACGGCGACATTGGTGCCGGGCCGCAGGGGCAGGTGCAGCCCTTCGCCCATATGCGGGGACTTGAGCAGGTCGATCTGGCGCGGGTCGAGGACGATCAGCCCGGCCCCCTCGCGCAGCCGCTTGCGCAACCGCGAGGCAAAGACCGGATGGCCGTCGGTCGGGTTGGCGCCGATGATCAGCGCCAGATCGGTATCGTCAACCGAATCGAAGTCATGCGTGCCCGCCGAGGTGCCGAAGGTGGTCTTCAGCCCGTAGCCGGTCGGCGAATGGCAGACGCGGGCACAGGTGTCGGTGTTGTTGTTGTGAAAGACGGCGCGGGCCAGCTTCTGCACCAGGTAGGTTTCCTCGTTGGTGCAGCGCGACGAGGTGATGACGCCGATGGAATCGCGCCCGAAATCCGCCTGTGCCCGGCGCAGGCGGGTGGCGGCGAAGTCCAGCGCCTCGTCCCAGCTGACCACGCGCCAGGGATCGGTGATCCGCTCGCGCACCATCGGCTGGGTCTGGCGCTCGCGATGCGTGGCATAGCCCCAGGCGAAGCGGCCCTTGACGCAGCTGTGGCCGTGGTTGGCCTTGCCGTCCTTGCTGGGCACCATGCGCACCACCTCCTCGCCGCGCATATGCGCGTCGAAAGAGCAGCCGACGCCGCAATAGGCGCAGGTCGTCTTGACGATATGCTCGGGCGTGCCGATCTGGATGACGCTGTTCTCGATCAGCGTCGCGGTCGGGCAGACCTGCACGCAGGCGCCGCAGCTGACGCAGTCCGAGGACAGGAAATCGTCCGACGCCATCCCGGCCGAGACGCGGCTGTCGAAGCCCCGCCCCTCGATGGTCAGCGCGAAGGTGCCCTGTACCTCCTCGCAGGCGCGCACGCAGCGCGAGCAGACAATGCATTTCGCCGGGTCGAAGGTGAAATAGGGGTTCGACTGGTCCTTGGGCCGGTATTCCGGGTTCGGCCCCTCGGCGTCGCGGCGGGCGAAATGGTTCGCGCCCGGCTCATAGCGCACCTCGCGCAGCCCGACGGCCCCGGCCATGTCCTGCAATTCGCAGTCGCCATTGGCGGCGCAGGTCAGGCAATCGAGCGGGTGATCCGAGATGTAAAGCTCCATTACCCCCTTGCGGACCTGGGCGACCTCGTCGGTCTGGGTATGGACCACCATGCCCTCGGCCACCGGGGTCGTGCAGGACGCCGGCAGGCCGCGCATCCCCTCGATCTGCACCACGCAAAGCCGGCAGGAACCGAAGGCCTCCAGATGATCGGTGGCGCAGAGCTTGGGCACCGAGATCCCGGCCACGGCCGCGGCCCGCATCACCGATGTCCCGGCCGGGACGCTGACCGGGATGCCGTCCACCAGCAGGTTCACGGTGACGTCGGACCTGACCGCGGGCGTGCCCATGTCGCGATCGGGAATGATGAAATCCTTCATTCGGCGGCCTCCTTGCGGGGCTCGCGGCGCCCGCTGAAATCCTCGGGGAAATGGGTCAGCGCCGACATGACCGGGAAGGGCGCAAAGCCCCCCAGCGCGCAAAGCGAGCCCCATTTCATCGTGTTGCACAGATCGGTCAGGATCGGGATCCCTGTCTCGTCGCCCTGGGCGATGCGGTCGATGGTCTCGACCCCCCGGATCGAGCCGATGCGGCAGGGCGTGCATTTGCCGCAGCTTTCCACGGCGCAGAACTCCATGGCGAAGCGCGCCAGCTTCAGCATGTCGGCACTGTCGTCGAAGACGGTGATGCCGGCATGGCCCAAGAGGCCCTCTTTCGTCGCCAGTTCCTCGTAGCCGAAGGGCACGTCGAAATCCCAATGCGGGATATAGGAACCAAGCGGCCCGCCCACCTGCGCCGCCTTGACCGGCCGGCCCGAGGCGGTGCCGCCGCCGATCTCCTCGATGATCTGGCGCAGGCTCATGCCGAAGGCGGCCTCGAACAGCCCGCCATATTTCACGTTGCCGGCGATCTGGATCGGGATCGTGCCCTTGGACCGCCCGATGCCCAGCTTGGCATATTCCGCCCCGCCATGGGTCAGGATCCAGGGCACCGAGGCCAGCGAGATCACGTTGTTGACCACCGTCGGCCGGCCCAGGAAGCCCTCCAGCGCCGGGATCGGCGGCTTGGCGCGGACCACGCCGCGCTTGCCCTCCAGGCTGTTGAGCAGGCTGGTCTCCTCGCCGCAGACATAGGCGCCGGCGCCGACCCGCACCTCCATGTCATAGGCATGGTCTGATCCCAGCACCGACTGGCCCAGGAT